>Ga0325414_1001399_pt1 | contig 23185 bp, 18 predicted proteins | sample PopdelMetagenome_8_FD_206183 | JGI IMG/M metagenome (GOLD analysis project Ga0325414, IMG submission 206183) | Populus deltoides microbial communities from Bellville, Georgia, United States - Leaf-PdKOR-R3 | ecosystem: Host-associated > Plants > Phyllosphere > Phylloplane/Leaf | place: USA... | reverse complement strand
CTGTGACCCGATCTTTGAGATCATTCTCAGGTATAACAACGCCACGTACTGAGTATTATTATTATTACTATTACTATTATTGTTACTATTATTGTTGTTATTATTGTTGTTGTTGTTGTTGTTGTTGGTTTATTAATTATAATTTATACAATTAACCTCTCTGTGGTTCGACCCCGATCTTGCCGGGTTATTTATTACTGTGACACTCCTGCACTTGGGATAAGACATCAACTATTTGATCGTGTCATTTCCTTTTGAACAAAAGAAAAAAAAGGGTTGCAAGTTTACCCAAGTAAATAGATATTCTAAGTTCTATTAAAAAATACTTCATTAGTGAAACAAGTGCTATTTGAATTGCGGTTTGGTGGTTGAAAAGCAGAATGAAGAGAAGGATTGTTGCATTTGAAACTTGGAATTTAAGAAACAAGAATGCAAGTTGGTGGTTGCTTTTTTCTGCACATCCTTAACTAAGATGGTGGTCTGAGAGTTTTAGATGCTTTTTTTATGGTGAATATTGTTGCCATTACTACATGTTGTTGAGCTTAAGTTGATGATGATTATACGTGTGTTTAATTCACTTTGACAAGAAAGACAATCTTTCGATGGTTTGTTGAATTGCTAGCATTGTTTTTGTTAATAAGGGGTTATTATCATTATTAGGTTGTGTGTTTATTTGGGCTACATATTAAGAGATAAAAAAGAAATAAGTGAGCGTTGTTAATTGGGTTATGAAAACAAAGTGTCAGGTTTACATTGTTGATCATTGTAGGTAGAGCCGCCGATTGCTTTTTAATGCTTTTATCATATCAGTGTAGCAATTATATTCTTTTAATCACCCTAGGAAATTTATGTTGTGGTTGTTTTAAGTTGTTGTACACTAAACTTGCCTCTATTAGTTAGATTTTTCAAAAACTTTTTCTTTGCATTTTTAGGATTTATTGTTCTTCAACTTCATTATGATGTTTGTATATATACACTGGTTGCCATGTAATGTCGGGAACGCATATACTTTATCATATATTTTTTTTCTTATTTAATTTTTTGGTTGTGTTTTTTATTATAAGTATTGATGTGCTGGTATTTGTTCATAATTTATTCATATTATTGAGCTATTTTATTTTTGTCTAAATTTTTTAAAAGTTGCTTTGAGAAATAAAATAAACATTCTAGGTAGAGAAATAGATTAATTTTTTTTTATTTTATATGTTGCTCATTTGTTTTGTTTGGAATTTGATCTTTGTTTTTTGTTTCTTTGGTCAATTGTCAAGGACTATGCAAGATGATTTTTTCCTGTTGAGATACCGTTCATCAATATAATGTATCATACTCCTACAATGTTTTTTTAGAGAATAACAAAAAAATAGAAAATAAATATTTGATATGCTAGATTTTGTTGATGCATTATTGTGCTGTAACTTTAATCTTTCTCATGAGGTTTTTTGGCTGATTCATTGTTGCGCTTAGTTAACCTGATAAACTTATGACTTCAATCATGAAATGAGAACAACCCATTAAAATGCAAATCCAATGTTTAAGAACCCATGAGTTTGGTCATGAAACCGAGATAATCTTAAAAAAGAATTAAAAAAAAAACTTTTTTAACTAGGGTTCAAATGTCCAAACTGACAACCTTAATCTTAAGGTTAAGATATCTCCATAAAAATCATATCAAAACAAATTACAAAACTCGATACCCAATTAACCAAGTGTTGACTGCTGGAATTAGAAAAAAAACACAAACAAAATCAAATCAATTCAGATCTACGTTTTGAACACTATTCTCAAATCATTGGAACAAGATAATATAATGCAAAGTAAAAATAAATTAATTATGAAATCTAATTTTAAATCAAGCCAATATAAATGATGCAATTAGAAAAAAAAATTATTAAGAAAAAGAAACAAAAGAGTCAACTAAGTTAACCCACCAGATATATAATTTATGTTATAAAAGTATGATAACTAAATAAAAAGCAAATCCAATATTAAAAAATTAAATAAAAAAACAAAAATTTTCTAATTAATATAAAACCCTTACATTTATGCAACTTCAATTATTGATTTCATACCTATCATGTCAGTGTTTCTGCTCTAAGTCTTAGCTCAATTTTATTATCGCTTTTTTCTTGCACCATTTCTTTATCTAATTTCATGTTAAGCTTTTTTTAATGTTTTGTTTTTTTAACTAGACTTTATACATACATGACTACCCGACGACAACGCTTGCATGCAATCATCATATGCAATTAATAATGAGCAAGATTCTCCATATATTTCATCGCAGCGAGAAAATGAAACTTATATTTGCTCAGTTGGTACATTAACACGATCATCAAGGTTGGCTACAAATCTTGATCCTAGGCCTTCCAATGCTCAGCTCTCACATTTTTATAATTTTTTCCTTCATAAAATATTGGTTTATCTAGCATTAATTTACAATTATAATACTATTATATATATTTTTTTTATAAGCCCGCAGCAGCACGCGGGCAACTCGTATATTAGTAAATTGTATTGCTCAGTTGTTGTCGACTTGTGCACTAACATGGTGGGAAGCAGTGAAGATAAGAAAAACTGTAGATGTGATGACTTCAGGAGATTTCAGGATGGAATTTGAAAACAAGTGTTATATTAGATGACCGAAAAATAAAGGAACAAGAGTTCTTAGCACTGAAACAAAAATAAATGTCGGTGATGGAGTATGAAAGATGATTCCATGAACTTTTTTATGTTTTCTCCCCAATATATACCCTTTGAGCAGCATATCGTTGATAGATTGAGAAATGGATTGAGACCTAATTTGAAACAAGCATTGATTGCTTTCCAGTTTAAAACTGTAAGGGAGCTAATTGAAGTGACTCGGGCTTTCGAAACATGTATAACAGAAAATCAAGGCCGAAATGAATTTGAGAAAAGTAAGACTTCTGACTTCTCATCTGGCAGACCATCTCTGCTAAAGAAAGGTAAGACTGGACCATTATTTAAGAAAAAAAGAGGAGAATCTAACAAGAGCAGAGCTCTAGTTAGAGTATTCCAAAATACTAATGGAGGCACTATAGAGGGTCGAACTAGAATTAATCCTAGTGGAGGGTTAACTGGACAGAGGACAGCTACATACCTTTAATGTGTGATGTGTGATGTGTGAGCGGAATCATCCAGGGGATTGTTCAGCCATACACAATCGATGTTATATATATGTAAACTGGAGGGGTACTGATGGAAGGAGGACCCATATCTAGATGCCCTTGTTATCATTATGGCGAGATTGGACATCGCCGGAAGGAATGTCCTTAGAGGACTGTTGAGCAGAATAAGAGCCATGAACAACCAATTCATAGTTAGCAACAATCGGTGACAGTAGATGGACCTAGATGACTAGCTTGATCAGGAGCTAGTGTTAACTGAGGCAGACCTAGAGGACAAGGAGAGAGGACTCAGGGTTGAGTCTTTCATATAACCTAAGAGGAGGTTCATGCTGCTCTAGATGATGTAACATGTATACTACGATTAAATGCTCATGATGTCTATGTTTCGATTGATCCCGGGGCTACCTATTCTTTTGTGTCCACAATGATTAGTAGGAAATTGAATATGCAATTAGAAAACATAGAGAGGGGATTAGAAATAGGTATTTCGAGGAGTGAAAAATGAGGTAGAAGGGCATGAGACTCGGGTAGACTTATTGCCTTTATAGTTACTGGATTTTGATGTAATTCTTGGAATAGATTGGTTGTGTACCCACCGAGCCCACATGGATTGTTTTGCTATAACAATAAAGTCACAACCCATGGATGGAAATTGGGTACTTTTTAGAGGAGAAAGAAATATTGTATCGAATTGTTTAATCTCGGTTATAACTGCAAATAAAGTCACAACCCATGGATGGAAATTGGGTACTTTTTAGAGGAGAAAGAAATATTGTGTCAAATTGTTTAATCTCGGTTATAACTGCACATAAAATGTTGAAAAAAATGGTGTACATCCTATTTAGCCTATGATTCAAAGTCGGGAAAAGGAGAAATAGAATTGGTAATATTCCTATAGTTAAAGAATTTCCAGATGTATTCTCAAAGGAATTACTAAGGTTACATCCTAAAAAAAAAGAAGTAGAGGTATCTATAGATATTATCCCTAGAACTATTTCTAGTGCATAAGCCACTTATAGAATGGCATCAATAAATTTAACAAAATTGAAGATTTAGTTACAGAAATTATTAGATAAAAGATTTGTAAGACCTAGCAATTCTGTATGGGGGGCTCCAATATTATTTGTGAAGAAGAATGATTAAATTTTTTGACTTTGTATAGATTAAATAAGGTGATAGTAAAGAATAAATATCTACTCCAGCGGATAAACGATTTGTTTGATCAACTGAAGGAAGCTAAGATATTCTCAAAAATAGATTTAAAATCAAGGTATTATCAGCTAAGGATAAAGAAGTAGGAAGTACCAAAGACTACTTTTAGAACTCGATACAAGTATTATGAATTTCTAACGATGTCGTTCGGATTAACTAATGCTCCCGCTGTATTTATGGATTTGATGAATTGAATTTTTTAACCCTATTTGGATAAATATATGGTGATATTCATGGATGATATTTTGGTTTATTAAAGCTCTATTTTAGAGCATAAACAACACCTAAAAAATGTATTACAGACTTTGAGAAATCACCGACTTTATGCAAAATTGAATAAATGTGAGTTTTAGTTGAAAAGGGTGATATTTTTAGGACATGTTATTTCAGCAAAGGGTGTTCTGGTAGATCCCAGGAAGGTGGAGGTTGTATTGAATTGGGATAGACCCTCAAATGTGATAGAAATTCAAAGTTACCTCGGTTTGGATGGGTATTATAGGAGATTTATAGATGAATTTTCTCTTATTGCAACCCATTTGACATGGTTCACCCGAAAGGAAATGAAGTTTGAATGGTAAAAAGAGTGTGAGGTAAGCTTCCAACAGTTGAAGAAGAGGCTTACAATAGCTTTTGTTTTGACACTTCTGTCCGTAACAAAAGGATTTGTGATGTATAGGGACGCTTTAAAAAAAGAATTGGGGTGTGTTTTAATGCAACACAGACGAGTTATCATGTATGCATTAAGACAACTAAAATCACATGAAGTCAACTATCTAGTTCATGACCTTGAACTTGCAAAAGTAAAGTTTTTCTTGAGAGTTTGGAGACATTATATCATGTTGTGCTCAAATCTTTTATGCAGGTATTTTGTTGTAAATAGTTTTGTTTGGTAATGTTGTAATGAGAAGGATTATGTAATTAGCTTAATTTAATATTTTGTATGAAATGTTGAATGTTTAAGGTATGTAATAATTAATTAGGATGTTGAAGTATCAATTGGTAAATTATTAGCGTAAATACATTTTGAAACCTTATGCTAAATGTTGCTACCCATTTTTAAAACCCCACAAAAAAAGAGAAAAATAAAAATAAAAAAATATATAAAAAAGAATACATATGAAAAAAGTCTAAAAGGAACCGCCCAAGTTTGTTGGTGAAAAACCAAAACGCCAAGTAAAAGTTAGTAGATCAAAACATACAAGATTGACAAAATTAGCAACCTAATTTTGATTGACAAAAGGGCCCGTTAGTGAAAATGCTTTATTTTAATGTTTAGGGACTCAGTTGATATTTTAGAAGGTTTAATTAAATTTACTAAGGACTTAATTGTAAGGGAAGTCAGCTTTTAGAGTCAATTTGGATGTTAATTGAAAGAAATCAAAGTTTGGGGACTGAAATTGAACTTTAAAAAGTTTAATTGGTCAAATCATGAGCTTAATTACCTAAAATTCAAAGTCTAATGGGCGATTAGGGACTTAGTTGAACAATTCATAAACCAAGGATCAACTTGCAAATAGCGCATGACATCATGAACTGAAATCGGTGAAATCACGGGTCAAATCGAAGAAAAATAGAAGTTTAATGGTCATCTAGGGATCTAATTGAACAAATCAAAGACTAAAGACAATTTTGTAAAAGGCACTTAAATTTGAGGCTGGCAATTGAATCTAGCATGGATGCAATTGCATGAAATTATGAGGAAATTACGAGTAAAATTAAATGAAACTAGAAAAATAGGGTTTAAATTGAAGATTGTTAAATCCCAAATCAAAAACCTGAATTTGTAGGGTTTAGCCAAAATAGCGTCGTTTAAGAGACTATGCATCTTTTTTTTTAGTTTTTGGTTGATCGAGTAAGTACTTTCAGGCGAATGAATGTGGTGTTTTTTATCACTCCAAAGGCTATAACCACCACCATTCAACTGAGGAAATCCCCTCTATAACCCAATTTCTTTGAAATCAAATGTTTACATCCTATATTCTCCATTGATATCCACAACATCTTGTCCCTAGTCAGCCATCACTACAGTTTTAGATGTTACACTAATCGAGTTGACACTTTCAAATGAACGAATTTGGAGCTACAGACCTTCAAATTAAGCAAGAATGGATCTGATAGAAGTTTTGCACCCTTTCTACCAAGTTCAGGTGGTCTTAGGCAATGTTGACATCGGAGTTCCTCTAGTGAAGCGACAAAAGTGACCAACCCAATCAGCCTTGACTGAGACATCCATTTTTAGAAAACCACCTAACTTTTTCATGTTTCCCCCTTTAAAACCCCTAAAGGGTTCTTATCAAGGATTTAAAACCCTTATCTCAAGATTTAAAGACCAAAAACACCTTACATTGGCCTCCAAGTTTGTTACAAAACCACTTAAATCCAAAACCATTGATTCTATAGTAAAACCAACTTAGTATTGGTTTGTTATAACCCTAACAAACTTATTTAGAAGCTTTGAATCTGCATATAAAAGGAAAGGTAATCAAGAGAAAAGAGGGGGAGAAGAAAGTAAAAAGAAAGAGTGAAAAAGAAAGAAACTTTGGTTAAGGTGTAAGAAATCCAATGTAATAGGATTTCAAAGCTTCAGATTAGGGTTGGCCTTAATGGGTTTAAAGATAAAAAGAAAGAAAAGCAACAACACCAACCTACCTCCATTGAAGATTTCAGGCTTAGAAGGTATACTTTTAAACTTTGAAGGTAGAGTTCATGAGGCCTGTTGGATCCAAAATCATTTTGTTTATAGTGTAGTGCAATGTTTTTTAGTACATTGATGTGTTAGATATGAAAAAGTTGGTGTTCAACCATGATTTAGTTTTAATGTTTAATTTGGGTAGGATTGTTGTGATGTTGATTTTGTGGTTTTGCGAACTGCTTCAACTTTCTTAAAATTATTTTTGATGGCATGAAAGGATGTTGAAGTTTTTTTTTTATATATGAAATAAAGTTTTGGGTTGATTTTGAGTAATATCCAAATAAGTGAGTTGAAACATGTAAGCTTTTTGGGTTTATGAGTTTGGTCATGGTCAAAATAAGTTTTAAGTGCTAGTTTTTTATTCAAATTTAATGGAAAAGAAAGCTATGATGATTTGGCAGTTTTGAACTTTGGATCATATGCATGTTCTTAATAATTTGGTGTTATTTATTGGTGTTTTTTACTTAAATATGTTTGTGTATGATAATGTGGTTTATTAAGGTTAAAAATAGTGTGTTTAGAGCTGAAAATAGGCATTTATAGGTTTGGCAATAGTTCATCTTTTATGGGCAAATTTGGGTTTCGTTCTTCATGTTCTTCCTATGAATATTGTCATAGCTTAGTGTTTTGGACATGTTCTGACTCTTTTCTTCGCATGTTTACCTTCACATGACATTGTTAGCAAATAATCTAGGTTTTTTACATCAATAACACGTTTTAAGTGTTTTAATCTTAGAGTTTTGGTTTCGCACCAAAACCCTCTTTGACAAAATTATGTTGATTTAATGATAATCAAAGCAAATGGATCCTTGATTCTTGTTCTATGCATAATTACAAACAAAATCCTGCCTTTTATTGTTCGAGATTTAGTTTGGTTTGAGAGTTGTGTTTGATGGGTTCTTGATGAATGTTCTTCATGTTTTGGTTTTGGGTCTTTGTTTAGGTTTGTTTTCGGGTCAACCCGGTCAGGGTGATCTTGTATGTTATAATTGTCTAGTAAGGAAAAAAAACAAGAACACATTTGATTTAAGCAAGTAGAGTAAAATGAATTGGAAGTATAGAAAGTTGAACAAACAAATCTCCTGGATATATGTATGGATGTTGGAAAGGTATGGAATGTTTAGACCATTAGCTATAAATGTATATTTATGACTGTTGTTGTGTGATTAAATTGATGTCGATACTTGGGACGTCTGAAATACAAAGAAACTCTGTCAAATTTTCGGTAGAAATTTAATATTTATTATGAGATAATAATAAATAAATAAAAGCATGCCTTTTATTATCCATGAGATTGAGTTTATGTCCCAAATAAGTGGTTCATTATTTAGGGATATTACACGTGATCCAATTAATGCAAAACAAAAGTTTACCATTATTATAGCACCAATATGGCCTTGTGCTACTTCCTAAATTCATGAACATTTACGAAGTTTTTCAAACTTTTTTTTGAAACGGCACTACTTTCTATGTTTATATAGGTGAAATTTCATTCTCACATTGAGATTTCATTAAAAGTGTTGATTACTCATTCTCCCGTTTAATTCAAATACTAGTTTTGTAAATCTCAATTTTATACACAAATTAGTATACACCTCTCTTACTAATAATTTGTTATTACCCATAAAATTCCTAACTAGCAAAAGTACTAGTAAAAGTTGGGTTCCTATTATTAGTAAGTTTAATTAAATGGTCTTAAACCTATACTAGCAGAAGTATTTTTAACTAAATCTCTTGAAAGACCTTTAGTGAAAGGATCTACTAGATTATTGCAAGATCTAACATATAAAATGGTAATTATCTCATTATATATTAATTGCCTTATATATTCATGTCTCAAGCTGATATATCTAGATTTTCCATTGAAAATTTTACTAAATGCCTTAGACATGGCTGCTTAATTATCATAGTGTAAGGAAATAGATGGCATCGGTTGTTGCCCTAATATAATGTCCAATAACATATTTCTTAATCATTTTATCTCGTTACCGCGACTCCTAGAGCTATAAACTCTTGTTCCATTATAGAATGAGTTATACATGTTTGTTTCTTTCAGGCCCATGAAATAACACCACCTCCTAAAATAAATACTCATCTAGGGGTTAATTTATTAACGCTTACACTAGTTATCCAACAAGCATCGACATAACCTTCAAGTACAACTGAAAAAATATTATAAAATAATCCAAAATTCATAGTCTTTTTCAAGTAACCACGTACTCTTGTAATTGTTTTTCTATGATCCATACTAGTATTACTTGTGTATCTAGACAATTTGCACACTGTGAAAGCAACATCTGATCTATTACAATGCATGACATACATTAAGCTACCAATTACACTAACATATTTAATTTGAGTAATTGACCTACCTGTATTTTCTGTCAACTTAAGGAAACATCAAACAAAGTATTTGCTATTTTGACATTCAAATGATTAAATTTATTCAAGATTTTCTCAATATAATGAGATTGATAAAAAGCAAAACCCTCACTGTATTTTTTACTTTAATACCTGAAATTGTATCTATCTCATTTAAGTCTTTTATTTTGAACTTTAAGGTTAGATATTTCTTTGTATCATTGACACCATTCATGTTAGTACTAATAATGAGCATATCATTCACATAAAGACATGTTATCACACCAAAATCATTTGCAAATTGAGAATAAATACTTTTATCAGCACTATTACATTTAAAACCTTATTCTAAAATTATAAAATCAAATTTTTCATGCCATTGCTTAGGTGTGTGTTTCAATCCATATAGATATTTAATCAATTTACAAATTTTATATTCATTTCCTGGTAAAACAAAACCCTCTAGTTGTTCCATATACATCTTCTCATCCAATTCACCATTAAAAAGAGTTGTCTTAACATCCATTTGGTGTACATACAAATTATAGATTGATGATAAAGTCGAAAGTACTTTTATAGATGTTATACAAGCCATTAGAGCATATGTATCAAAATAGTTTATTCCTTCCTTTTGTCTAAAGCTCTTGGCTACTAACCTTTCTCTAAAAGTTTGAATTCATCCATCATTATTATATTTTATTTTAGTTTTTAAAATCCATTTACATCTAATTGCATTGGAGCCTAGAGGCAAATCAAAAATAGTTTAAGTATTGTTATATAATAATAAATCCATCTCTTCATTAATTATCTCTTTCCAAAAAGCAACATCTTATGATATCATTGCCTCTTTGTATGTTTTAGGATATCTTCTATTATTAATAGGATTGGTATCTTATTAAGCACATCAGTCTTATTGCTTTCAACTAGGAAAATTAATAGATTGTGAAGATATATAATCCAGATGTAAAGTCTTTTGTTTTTTAGCAAGTTGGCTTCTCCTAAGTTTAATAGGATGACCACTTGAATTCTTTTATTTCTAGAACTTGAATCAAAACCTACATTATTTGTTGACTATATTTTAATTTTAGAATTATTGATTCGTTCACTAATTGAATTGGAATTAGTTTGAAATTTATTTTCAATAAACTCTATTTCTCTAGATTCCACAATTACATTAGTACTCGAATATAATATTTTATATACCTTTGAATTTGCAGCATAGCCAACAAAATTACCCTTTAAAGCTCTAGGTCTTAATTTTATCCTTTTGGATTCGGGACTTTATAAAATGCAAGACAACCCTAAACTCTAAGATAATTTAAGTTTGGTTTTGTTTTCTTTCATATTCTAGAAGTAATTTTATTATGTGTATGACGAGTAGTGAGTAAAGCTCCCCCCCTACAAACTAGTAGGTAACTTGGCATTCACGAACATAGAGTTAAGCATATCAACAAGTTTTCTATTCTTTTGTTCTACCCAACCATTTTGTTAAGGCATATATGGAGCACTAGTTTGATCTATGATTCCCTTTTCTATATAAAATGAAGAAAATTACATGGAAAAACACTCACCACCTCTATCACTTCTTAGAATTTTAATTTTCTTCCCCTTTTGGTTTTCATTTGAAGAGCTTGATCTTTATATTTCATTAAATAAACATAAGTATCCTTTGAATAATCATCAATAAAATTCATAAAATACATATTTCCTCCTCTAGTTAAGATATCATTCAATTCACATATATCAGAATACACAAGTTCTAATAAATTTGTATTTCATTCAATTTTAAGAAAAGCCTTTCTAGTCATCGTTGTTTGAATACAGATTTCACATGTTCTTTTATCTCAATTTTATAAGTAATTAAATTATGATGGGTCATATATTTTTATAATCTAAATCTAACATGTATCAAACAATCATACCATAAAGATAAAGATAACTCAGTCATCTAAACAGAAACATTAACTTTATTATTAATACTGAGTTTGAACATTTCATCACATGAGTAGTCTTTACCCATAAATAGTCCATTTTTTTACATAACAATCTTATCTGACTCTAAAACAGCCTCAAAACCCTTCTTACAAAGCAAATTTACAAATACAAGAATTTTTTCATATATCTGGTACATGTAAGACATTAACCAACAACAATTTCTTTCTAGAAGTGGAATTTAGTTCAACACTTCCTTTTCTCATCACCTTTGTAGAATTATAATTTCTCATTATAACTTATTATCCATCTTTTACAACTTCATAATCTTTGAAATGATTTTTATTCTTGTATATATGGATGATTGAACCAGAATCATACCATCAGTCATTAGACATAGTACTTGCAACCATATAAAGTTCAGTAATCATTCCAATATTTAGCTTTGAAACCATTGCAACCAACTTAGTTTCATGTTCAATAATATTTGCATTATTGGAATTTTGGACATTACTAGAATCTTCTTGCTTTTGTTTTTTTCAAAACTTGAACTCACCTTTGTTGTGCCCTTTAATACCACAATTGTAATTGGTCTTTCCTTTATTTGAATTATTTTGCTTGCCTGGATTTTTAAAGTTCTTTACTGCCTCATAAAATTCTCTCTTTTGTCTACCATTCATATTTTAAACATTTTGATTTCCTTAAATATAATTCACTTTTGTTACAGATTCAATGGTGAATTTCTTTATATGAATTATGGTTTCCTCTTCAATCCGTAAGTGTTTTTTAATATGTTTAAGAGAAAATTCTTTTGTGGTATACAATAACTTCTTCTTGTAATCATTCCAACTAGGAGAAAGTTTTGCAATTATTCCTCCTACTTTTAATGTTTCAGGAACTTTCACTTTCAAGTCTTTAAGTTTAGAAATCAGAACTTATAACTCATGGACTTGATCAATAACAGAAACATTATCAATCATTGAGAATTCAAAATATTTCATGATAAGAAATTTGATCACGTCATGTTTTTCTTTATTGTATTTGTATTATAGTGACTTTTAGATGCAAGAATTTGAAGCAGATTCAGATCATTGATGTATGAGATCTTTAAATTAGTCAATAGGAATATCATCTTTTCTTTTCAATGAACAAAAGTTTTTTCATTAAAATGATTTAGCTTCATAAACTCTTGATTCACCATAATCTTAGACTTTATTGCATATTAATACCTTAAATTTGCTAAGTTAGTGGGTATAGCAAACATACTTTGAGGTATGAAGATCATTATTTTTAAGGTATTAATTGCCCCCACTATATTTATTACAGGGTTAAAGCAATATATCTTTAGAATACAATAAAGCCTTGAAACTTGTAGACAACAACTTTTATAAGTTTCTTAAGAATTTCTATATTGTTTAAGATAAACGTAAACGGGGAGTTTGTAGAGAAAAATACAGATGGAAGAAGATTGTTTTCGAATTGATTTATATCAATATCAAACTGATTATTATAAGGATAACAACACCTTTTTAGATTAATATGTCTGTATAAGTTAAAGGCACGCCTTTTAACATTTATTATATGGAAAAGAAAAAAAAATGTGTGTATGCATGAAATTAGCTTGTATGATAACATTTCTTATATGGAATGGAAAACTATGTAAGATGATATAAGTGTATATGTATTCATGAGTAACATGTACCTAAATTTTTAAAAGAATATTAAGAAGCTCATTCTCAATATTTTAAGGAGTGATAGTGATGTAAGGCTTGGTGTGATGCAGGAAAGGTATCGGTTGTAGGACCTTAGGCAAGCAGGACAAGACCAATGAAAGGAATAGGTAGGTGCCCGTCACCTTAACTTTTAAAATTTTTAGCCTTTAACTCGAGTTTTAATCGCTAAGTTGTACTCTGATAAGAGATGTTTATATAAAGTAAATGATTGTTAAAAGACTAGTGAAGTCTTGCTAAGGTGTATACTTTAAAATTGTATACATGTATCGAAGTTGGCCATATGAGTGGGGCTTGGAATGATGAATTTAAAAATTTGTCATATAATTGTCTTGTTGTGTGAAAAACGAACCCTTCAATGGAGAACAATTGGTGAACTTATGTTGGAAATGGTTATGAATGAAATGTGATCTTGAAAGCCTAGCACATGAGTGAGACTAGTTTTATTGGGCCTTGAAGGACATGTTAAAGTTATATTTAAGCATGGGAGTTTGTCACATGAGTGGGGCTAAATTTATGGTATTTGAAAGACATGATAAATATGTATGTGAACATGGGAGCCAACCACATATGTGGGGCTTTGAATTGATATTACGAGTCAGCCACAAAGAATAGGGACTCAATCATTAAGTTAAGATATCAACAAGTGTGGGGGTAATGTTTAATACTAGTCAATTGCATGAGCAGAGACCAGAAAGATGATGGGTATACATCTTGGGCATAGATGTGGGTGGTCAAAGACTACTTGTTAAGTATGTTATCAAACCTCTAAAGGATGGTTAAAAAGGATCGCGGAGTGGAGACATTTATGTTCGAGGCTAGTCGTTGGTGTTGTGTAAGAAGCACCATTATAGGCTTATGCCTTATGTAAAGGATTGGTTAAAAGATTGGGGACTACGTGTTTTATAAAGAATTCTAGAGTTATGTGAAAAACTCATAATTTAAAAATTAGAATTAACATGTTAGGTTGCCATGTTATTACCAATGATTGGTAGAGATATATGTATGGTAAATAAAGGTAAAACTACGTTGAGAAACTAAAGGTTTTATAAGTAGCATGTGTATATGTAAGAAAATGTCATTGTTGATTGAATGTTTAATATTGTGTTATGAAATATAAACTATTATTCTTATCGTTTAGTATGTTTTAATTTTTGACAAGTTCATCATATGCGCCACGAAACTAGATAACTTGATATGATGTTTAGTTGTAGCATTTCCTAAATATTTTTGCCTAGCTGTAGGATTTCCATGTTTATGTTATTTGATAATCTTGAAGGATTGTACACAACATATCATGGAATTATTATGGTTTAATGTTACTCCTTTTATTATGAACTATCATTCTCAATAATATTATTTTTTATTTTGATGGTTACTCTGTTAAGATTATTTTTCATAATATGACAATGTAATGAAAGATGTATTTGTGTTATTTAAAATGAAAATACTATAAATAAGGTTTTAGGTGGACATAAGTCGCCCAAGGTTGTGTTCATTTTAAATAAAAAAAATTAAACTACTTTTATAGTATATTACTGTTTATCTTGTATGATCACATCTTGAGTATACGAGGGTTGTTACAATATATATATATATATAGGTTTTCCCTCCAATATCTAAATCTATTGATTTAGTGTCTCTCATATTATAAGATACAACAAAACCTCTTACATATTCAATGTGGGATAAAGTTCTATTTATTTATCTACCTAACATACAAGTTATTTTATAACATATCATATGATCTTAGGTTGGCTCCCTCAGCCAGTGTAAATGTGGTACCCTATTTGAAAACCATAACTTGTTAGTCCTCCCTTCAAGAAGCCAAATAAGGATTTAACACGCGATACATACCTTAGGTTATTTAAAAGAAGAGTATATTAATTTAACCAACTGAGGGTTTGGTTTTTTTAAAAGATGGAAGACTGGATATCCTATCCCCATCATTTTAGTACACGACATTAATGATATACAGGCATAGGGCTGGCGTTTATACTTAAATTAGAACCAAAGAATCCCCGTTTAGAAAGAGCTCGATGCTTTCCCTTTGAAAAACAAAAGGCAAGGCTTTTCCCTTCAACATATAATCCTTAAGTCATTTTCTCCCTCGAAAGCTAAGAACAACGAATAAGAGAACTGCATGTGAAAGAACACTTGTTTGCAACTAAAGAGACAGAGGATAAGATCAATAGTAGAATCAAGTCCATGCTTTGCTTCTTGTTTGCTAGGTCTTTCTCACTTTGAATCTGGTTTGGTAAGTAAGGACTTTGTATGGTATTGATTGATTATGATTGTATCTTGTCTGCTACTTTATTTAAAGATAGATTCAATGTTCTCCAAAGCTAATAGCTTTTCTATTTTTGGGTATAAAAAAAATAGTTAAGAGAGAAAGAACTTTCACTGAGGCTAATTCAATTCATGATTATTGAATCATTTGTGATTGCTAACATCTATAATTTAAAGAGAATGCTCATATGAGGATACATTTTTCCTTCCTTTTTTCATATGAGTGCTATTTATGAAGACCTTAAAAACATCACCTTTAATCTTTTGCCCCTACCCTCGACCAATCTTGCTTTGAAGCGGGCCTTTGAAGGGGAATATGCCTTTATGTATAACCATTAATCTCTCCTTTTCATCTTGTTACACGAAGATGGTAATGAAGAACTTTTTATGGCAAATGAAAATCAATTCTTAAAAGCTTAATTTTTAAAAGCATATCTTTCCCTTTAAAAAAGTTAAAACAAAAGGAATTAAAACAAAAGGAAACAAACCTACAAGGAGCTATATCAAGCAAGGTTGTCAATTATGTTTCGGTTAGCGTTCTGTTTTTTTGAATTAGAATGGTACGTTTTGGTTTCAGAGCACTTCGGCGTGCCATTTTGAGGTTGTATTGTTCATATATATAATGTGAAAGTAGAGGATAATTTATAACTAAAACAATGGTAGATAATATAAAATTTTTGTTGTGAAAGTAGAGGCAAGTCTAACAGTAACACAATCTTCTAACAAACACAGAGCATACTTATAAATGCATGAATATGGAATATATACAAGAATATAAAAAATATAACTATAACAAATAACAAAGCTTGAAATTTGAACAAATCTTATTTAAATTTGTATTGAGGTAGATACAGGAGATATTGATTTGGATATAGGTAATACAAATGAGGGTTTGTTTTCTTTATAGATTGGTTTTCTCTGCTAAAGTGTTGTCTAAAGAAATTTCTCTGCCTTAAAACAAAGAGAGAGCGATCTATTTATAGGAAAGTATTAAATTGTGTCTATTAGCAGTGGCAGAGCCAAAATATTTTAAATGAGATGGTAAATTATTAACAAATACTTTATTATATAGATATGCATTAGAAATCAATTCAAAACATATATACTAATTCATATCAAGTAAAATTAATTTAAAAATACTTTTAAAATGAAAAAACTTACATTATAATTGTTCTCTTCAAGTTTTCATATTTTGAAACTGTTTCGTAACAGCTTTATTATCAATCTTATCGAAAATATCTTTCTCAATGTATACAACCAAACTATCATTCATCTATTTATCTCCCATCCTATTCTGCAATCTACTCTTGACAATATGCATAGCAGAAAAAATTATCTCCACTGTAGCTGTTGCAACTGGTAAAAGTAATGATAATTTCATAAACATATATACTAATGGAAATATCAAATTCTTTGTTTTTACCATTTTTTCTGCAAGACTAGCAATACCTTCAATACCAGAGAACTCATCATCACCACGTAGATCAATAATATACGTATCAAGTTGGTCACCAAGTACCATAAGGTCCACTATAGAGAATTCACTAGGATAAAAAAGAGCAAGGTGAATAAATTTTTCTTTGTTGAAAGTAGAGAAAGAGTCACTTGGGTTTAAACATGCCACATAAAGAAGTAACTCTGCACTTGTCTCAGTAAAACAATCATCCAACTCAGTAAGTTGCATGTCAATGATATTGTTAAACAATTCATAATGGAAATGGTGTAGGTTTGTAATCCCTTGAGATTTTCGCCTTAAACGCTCACAAAGCTTGTACTCATCATCCATGTTTAGAATATCAATATCATGTTTGATGCAAAAGGATGACACTTCTTCCAGTAAAGATTCTCAATCATTCTCTCTCATCATTTTGAATCGTTCCTTTGATGTTTTCAATAAACTCATAACATTTTCAATGTCTTGATATTTTCTTTGTAATGCTTGTGAGAACTCATTAGTAACTGTTAGTATCCTTCTCAAACAATGAAGCATGAACACAAAATTAAATGATTCCATAATACCTGTTAAAACGATTGCTTCCGTTCTCTGTTCTGAGTTCATCCCGTCCTCCCTTATAATCTCAAGTACATCAAGAACTGATGAAAACATTACAAGTAGACGAATAATTGTAACATAATGGGAGCCCCGACGAGTATCACCATACCTTCTAAGAGAAGTTTCTTGATTCAGGCCTCGTCCACTAGAAATTTCTCCATTTTCAAGTCCTTCAATAATTATAGTATATTATTTTTCTCTAATCACCTTCATCCTTTTACATGATGCTCCAACTATGTTTATAATGCTAGAAATAAAATTGAAGACATCTCGAACTTCATTATGCTTCTTTGTAACAGCCACAAGAGTCAATTGAAGTCTGTGAGCAAAACAGTGTACATAATATGCACTTGGATTGTTTTTTAGAATAAGTGCTTTCAAGCAATTGAATTCACCTCGCATGTTACTAGCTCCATCATATCCCTGACCACACAATCTTGATATGCTTAGCCCATGTTTAGAGGAAAAAAAAAAGCTTTAATAGCTCCCTTGAGTGAACTAGCAGTTGTATCTGACACATGTTGAATGCCAAGAAAACGTTCAATTATATGTCCATTGTTGTCTACATATCAAAAAGCTTCAATAGCTCCCTTGAGTGAACTAGCAGTTGTATCTGACACATGTTGAATGCCAAGAAAATGTTCAATTATATGTCCATTGTTGTCTACATATCATAGAACAACTATCATTTGTTCCTTGATTGATATGTCATGTGACTCATCAATTAAAATTGAAAATAATGAGTCACCTAGACCTTTGATAATCACATTTGTAATCTCTTCTGCAGCAGCTTGAGTAATGTCTTTTTGAATATCTGAAAAAGTCAATTTGTTATGTTTAGGAGCTTCACTCAAAGTAACTATTTTAATAACTTCATTATTTCTGAAAAGGAAATGCAAGAGCTCTAGATAATTTCCTTGGTTACTTGAACATCACATTCATCATGGCCATGAAATGGAAGTCCTTGGTGCAACAAAAAATGAGCACACTCTATTAAGCATTCAATCGAGTTCGATAATCACTTTGACTCTTTACTGTCTGCTCAGATAACAAAGTCATGATACTTTGTTTTTCATTCATCAAATTCTCACATTTTATTCGAGCTGCATTGTGACTACTATTAGACTTTCTAATATGAAGATCAAATCTTTCCTCTTTTTTTCAATTTGAAAACTCATCACCCATAAACGAATCAACACCCCCTTTTGACATGAAGAGGTAGCAATACAAGCAAAAGGCAACATCTTTGGCTATGTTGTACTCTAACCATGTTAGGTATATACCAAACCAAGTCGGATTAAAGCGTCGTAGTGTTGATATATTCCCAAATTGTTTTTGAGGAAAATCACAGTGTGAAGGTTGACAAGGATCTTTTTGTAGATAAGCTCTTCGGATTGCATCCCTATCATTTACATGGTATTCATAAATTGGTCTTCTTAAGCCAGAGTCAGCAAGGAGAGTGTCGGCGTTGATTTCAATATGACTTTTCTTTGAACTTGATTGAGTTACATGACTTGAAGCTTTAATTGACTCATCATCCTTAAGGGATTTACGCTTGAAATACTTGTCTAGTGACATGTTGATTTAATATGAACCTGTTGGATTTTTTTTATCATCATTAGTGTCTACATAATAATTAACACAACTTCACAATAATTCACTATTAAACAAAAGTCAGTTGAGTTACACAATAATTCTAAATCTTCCATATGAAATTAATAGCAAAATACACATCAATTCATCAAAATCAAAACCTATTTCAATTCATATCTATATGCATATAATAAGTATGTTGATTAAATTATACTTAATCATTTCTAGACATTTAATTAAGGAATAATGCCTAGTGCATGTGTAAGAGGAACAATGCTTGAAAAACATGTTTTCTACTTGATATTTTACTTACAAACAAATCATGTGAAAATATTAAATTTCAATAAACTACTTTGTCAATGCAAGAGGTGCCAAGAATAGTGTTTTGCACGAATATTAATTTATTCCTTTATAATAAAAAAAGAAACATTTAATTGATTAAATTAGTAGATTTAAACATTTATTTTGAACATATTCATATCAAAACCCCTAAATTATCATAAATCTTAATATTTTTAATAACTAATTATAGAAGAATAAAACTAAAATGAACAATGAAATAAATAAATAAAAATGAAGAAAATTTACCTAAAGTATAAAGCAAAAGGCAAAAAAGATTAATTGCTTAACTATACTTGATGAGAAATTTGCATATGGAAGAGGCAGGGAATGGCAGCTCATGAAAAGAACAAAAAAACCTCTTTGTTAGTCAAGGGAAGATAAAGAAAAAAAAAGGAAAAGGGGAAAAAATTAGGGTAATGAGTTGTACTATATATATATATATATATAGTACAACATATGAGTCAACAATAATAAACAATAAAAACTTTCTTTCCATGTAGCAATAATTCACTAAACTAATATATTAATATTTTGATATAAAAAATATTAAAAAAAAATTAAGGGGGCAATTGCCCTCTTTTGTTCCTCTATGGCTCCGCCACTGTCTATTAGTAATCCGAATAGGTATAGGAGCGGCAATAGTTATCTAATTTGGCTTGGAAACTAACTGGAAAGGGAATTTCTTTGTGAAGAGTTTGTTTCCAATCAGAAGGGTAAATCATTTTTTGGATGATACATGTATAATATGCGAGGTCAGGATGGTTTTGCTAAAGTTTAAAGTGTTTAAATCTGGCTAATCCTGTTACTTCAAGGATTGCCATATAATAAGGTTAGGGTTTTGTAAAATCTCATGGTTTAATATTCCATCCTGGAGGAAAAATCTTTAAAGCTATTATTGAAGGATTAGAATGAGAAAATCCATCTTCAATAGACAAACATTTTGGGAATTTTGTTTTATAATATATTCATATTTTTCTTTTGAATTTTTTTCGTTTTGAGATAAATCAATCTAAGAGATTTGTAAAGATTGAAGTAAGGGTTTTTTAGAGGAAGAATCTGATTTAGTTTAGGAAATTGGTTGAGAAGATTTGCCTTCCCGTATGGATTTCTGGCTTATAGTTTGTAAAGCCAAAAGTAGTTTCGGAGAATTGGAAAAGGAATCTACCCAAGTTTGTACCTGAGAAAATGATTTAGTTCTTCTTCTTTTTCGGTAGCCATATCATTCCATGATTTTATTGGTTTTGCATAAGAAATTGCTGAAGAAAGGAGTTTTAAAGGGTTTGGAGGTTTTAGAGATTTTGGTTTTTGTTGTAGGGCTTTTCCCTTGTTTCTGGATTTTGGTGGTATCAGGACCTGTTTTAGAGAAAATCAAGTATAGAAATAGTATCTTCTTTTATAGATTCTAAATCAAAATTTAAAAAATATATATATTAAGTATAGCTTGTCATCAAACAAAATTTTGTTTTGATACAATATTTTGAACATCTTTTTTGTAAAACCTCTTTAGCTGATATGCAATCAATACAAAAAAGAAACTTCTAATTTAGCAAATCACTTTGAAATTTTATAATGCACATGAAAATCAAAAGAATTTATTTTTTAATGGTTGAATAATTCTTTTGACAATCATTCTAATATACAGATGTAAATTGAAGAATATGTTATTTGAAATTTTTGGACTTTGTTTTTAATAAGTATATTTGTATTAAAGAGAAAATTGTACATAATACTAGGGGCATACCCCCAAGAGGTATAAAGGTTCGTTACCCAACTCTAAATGACCTTAGGCAACACAAAACAAAGTAAAAGCTAAAGAAATCTCAAAAGTCTAAATAATAGACAGTCAAAGCAACTACGTAGTGACCAATTAACCAAGGTCTGGAAAACCCAAGATCGATCAACCAATTATTCAAATAGAAAACCATAAATGTTGTTTCAATTGTTTAAGGATTCCTAGGGATTTTAGAGTTGCTTAAGGATACCACCATAACCTAACTCTGAAGCATTTATTTCAATTGTTTTGAGAGCTAGGGGATTGGTTATGTGTAAGCAAGATATTTCTTGTACCTGTTTTTTTTTAATCTTTTTAACAATGCTAAAATGTTCATCATACCATGGCAAATGATTTTTTCTTAACCTATCATGTAATGGTTTTGCAAGATGGAAAATGTTTGGATAAAGGTCTAAGACATAGTTAAGACTCCCTGAAAATCTATACAACAGGTTTTTGTCAAGGATTTTGTTAGGAAATTTACTGGCAAAGGTGAGGGATCCCTTTATAGGTGTGATTGTGCCTTAAAAAATATAGTGACCAAGAAAATGAATACGAGTTAGGAAAAAGAGAAATCTTAGTTTTTGAACAACTAATCCATTTTTCTTTGCAAGATAAAAGAATGTTTATAAATGTATAAAATGTTATTCTAAGGAGTTTGAAAAACAAGAACATCATCAATGTAAACTATGCAAGATTTTGAATATGGATTAAAAAAATATTCATGATTCTTTGAAATTTTGATGGAGCATTTTTCAATCCAAATGGCATTACATTTCATTCACATTGACCAAAAAGAACTGTAAATATACTTTTATAATAATCTTTTGGATGAATCTGTATTTGTCAAAAACCTGATTTCATATCAAATTTTAAAAATACAAATGAAGACTGTAACTTTTGCAATAAATATTTCTTATTTGAATTGGATACCTAATCCATTCCAAAGCTTTATTTAATTGAATAAAAAATCCTGCAATTAAAAGTTCATATATGGCTTTATTTGAGGTTCTAGTCTGGGTTTTGTAAGCATTGGCAGCCATGATCATTTGTTTTGTTGTGAGGTACTAAGGATGTTGTATTTTGGCATACCATCAATGTTTCATTCATTGAGGGAAGAGACATTAAACTTATATTGGTTAGTAATGTCTGGCTCATTTTGGATTCTTATATCTGATGCAGGAAGAGTTGTTCTAAATATAGGGTTCCTCTAATAAAGTTTGTATATTTCAAGAATTTCTTCCTGAAAGGCTTCTTCTTCAACAGAAGTTTGGTTTTTGTCATGTTATATGGTGTTTCATGGCTTGTAGAGGTTTAAGGGTGGTTACTGATTTTGGATGTATCAGGAGCAATTAAGGTGAAAGAGGAAGCTTCAAAATGGTTGAGATTGTCATTGATAACTTTAAGAAAATATTTTTTTATTTTGAATTTGAGTTTGCTGGCTTTAGTGACTTGGTATAATTGAAAACTGAGTTTTTTTCAATAGGTTTTTTAGTTTCAACAGGAAAAAATAAGTCTTTTAGATATGTTTTTCTATCGTGTTGAGGTTTGTGTTGGTATAGTTATTTTATTGTATAATGTATTTTGTATTGGTGGTAACATTTTTGTTTAGGGGTTTGTAAGGAGCAGTTTCTATTGTTTGGTCTTTATAAGAAACTTTTAGGTTTCTCAAAAGAGAATATTTAGATTCAATAGGAATACCATTTGCTAGTTTTCAGACACGGGTTTTGTTTCTGGTTATAATGGGACATGCATCTTTAGTAAAAAGATATGCAATATGATTTTTAGATGCATAATATAATTCAAATCAATAAAAAAAAAAACAAGATTTGGATTTAATGTCAAAATAAAATTAGTGATTGAAGAAAAAAATTGATCAAAGATCAAAAAAACACAAAAGAAAGGAATTCTAAGGCACCATTTGAATCCACAACATGTGTCTATACCCACAGTAGTTTTCCCAAAGCCCTCGATTATAACTGAGATTTACCAATATGACCCTTTTATATTTGTTAAAGAATGGCACTCTATCTCATCATTGTTGATTTTTTTTTTTTTTTTTTT
>Ga0325414_1001397_pt1 | contig 23188 bp, 14 predicted proteins | sample PopdelMetagenome_8_FD_206183 | JGI IMG/M metagenome (GOLD analysis project Ga0325414, IMG submission 206183) | Populus deltoides microbial communities from Bellville, Georgia, United States - Leaf-PdKOR-R3 | ecosystem: Host-associated > Plants > Phyllosphere > Phylloplane/Leaf | place: USA... | reverse complement strand
AATAATAACTTTTACAAAAAAACCAAGAAAAAAAATAAAAAATAAAACAATGACAACCAAATTGAATAACATAATACTATCAATTTGAATTGAAGGATACAATTAAAAATCACTAAAACTTTTACAAAAGGGACAAGAAAAAAAATTACAAAATTCACATAATGAGGACAACATTGGAAAATATAATATTTGGTAAATTGAAAATAAATAATAAAATTGAAAATAAATAAAACTTCTATAAATGGGTTAAAAGTTAAAAATTAAAAAAATAAAGATTGAAATTGAAATACTAATAATAAAAAGGATCTAATTATAATTTTCAAGAAATACGAGAGAAAAGAATAATTTATGTAAAACAATAAAACAAGAATGAAAACATTACAACTAACTTTTTTTAGGACGGTGCTAAAGTCATTATAGAAATTGTTATTTCTACTATTTCTTGTCATCATTAATGAAGAGCATACATTAATTAAATAATAAACATTCATAAAGAACGTACGTTAGTCATTATAAAAAAAAGGTCAAGTAGTGGGAATAAAAAAATAGTCAGATAGTTTAGCAGTACTCCTTTTTTTCTTAAAAAAAGTAAACATAAAAAATATATAATTTAATGACTATTTTTCTTAACAAGTGAAATCTATTAAATAAAATAAATAACTAAAAAAGAAAGAAAGAAAAAAAAAATGAATACATTATGTATCATTTCTTCAAGTAAATAAAAACATTGTATAATTTGATTAAGATTCGTGCATGCATTATATATTTATTACTGATATTTTTTAGGTATTTTTAAAAAATAAAATAAGCAATTTTTTTTCTTCAAATTTCATCACTTGATTTTTTTTGTTTTTTTGGTTACAGTGAAAACTAATATATGTAGAATTACATTTCATGTCGAAAATCAAGCAATAATGTATTAAAAGTCTTACCATTTGGTGATTTGATATTTTTAATTATTTTTTTTAAAGAAAAGATGATAAATGCAAAAAAAATAACTTAAAAAATAACTTGGACAATCAAGCTTTTAGTGTTTTTTTATTTGACACCACATAACAAATAATATGTTTATTAAGTAAATATTTAAAGTAGGTGTAAATTATTATTTAATTCCTGTATTTTTAATAAAATAATTATAGAATCAAAGTTTATAAATATATTAGACTAGTGACTAATGATTTTTAGTTTATTATAACAAAACATGTTAGACATAAAAATATTTTTAAGGAAAGTCTAGAGTTTATACAAGTTTAAATCTATAAGCATGTAAAATAATAATTCATGGCAAATATGTTTTCAACACAAATATAATAATAGAACACTAGTATGCATGCTAAGCATATATTCAGACTTATAATTATTATTATTAATTCAAAGTCCTAAAGTGCATACAAATAATACAAATATCTATGCTTAAATTAAAATTAATCATAATACTTACTTGTTGAAGCACTTTAAAGTAATAAGATTTTTGTTCTTGTCAAGGATAAATCATTTACCTTAAGGCTTTATTGCTCCTTACTTATGCAACTAGGATGTTTGCAATATACCTCTCATGATTCCAATAACACTATTTTGATTTAGATGTACTTCTAAACAATATTTTTGAAATAAAGAATATGAAACTCAAATATTTCTCAACAATATGAACCTAAGCTCTAGATTTTGCAGGAAAACTAAAGCTTAAAATGAGAAGAAAACACTAAAATATGAGGTTAGGAAGAGTATGTAAAAATAAAATAAAAAATTCAAATTGAAAGCTCTTCCTTCAACCCCTTTTTATAGTGAATTTTGGAAGTTAAAATATTGAAGAGTTAATAAGAATTAATTCCCACCATTTTTAACCTTTGATTATCCATTATAAATCAAGAATTAAATCTAGAAAAACCAAGGGTTCTTTGAGATTAATTTCTCATTCACCTATAATTTGTTTAAATCATGTTATTTAAAATAAATTTTCAACAATCTCTCATATGAATAGAAATTGTTTCACTAGTTTGAAAACAACTCAAAGATTTGTTTAGAGATACTGATTTGATAAATTACACATCATGATAAGTAGCTTTTGGATTTAAACCTTCCTTAGTGAAATACTATCAGATTTACTCGGCCAAATAGTGAAGCTAAGCTTACCCTTTTATCACTCTGGAGCTAAAACTTATTTCATCATAGAAATAAGTAAGAAATAATAATTTTCTAGTGCTGCGGAGAATATTATATGAATTAGTTTTCTATTTGAATCTAGATCTTGAGATCTCTAATCAACTAGGTAAGGTTAACATCATTATACTCTTTCATATATTGAAGGCTTTACGATTATTCCCCTTGATGAAATTATACACAAGCTTTCTTGACAAACCTTTGATTAACGAATCCACAATATTTTCTTTTGACTTTACATAGTCAATGAAAATAACTCCATTTGAGAGTAAGTATTTAATAGTATTATATATATGATGTATATATCTAGACTTTCTATTATACATACCACTTTGTGACCTTTCAATTAATGACCAACTATCGCAATGGACATAAATAACTGGTATTGGTTTAAGAAATTTTCAATCTATTAGCTTCTTCTCCAGTTTATCAAAAGTAATAAACTCTGATTCCATCATAGATCTAGCAATACACATTTGTTTAAAAACAAATTCACCATTTTAGAAAAAACAAATTCACCAAATGGTGTTTGTATTTTCCACCTTTATCACTTTTTATTACCTTTATCTTTTTGTTAAGTTGAATTTTTTATTTTATTCTTTTAATGTTTAAACATTTTAAAAGATTTATCTTTGCTCTTAAGTAAATAGGTATAACAATACCTTATGTAATCATCTATAAAAGTAATATAATAGTTTTTCCACCTCTAGTTTGTACTCATTTTAAATCACCAATATATGAGTGAGTTAAGTCTAGAGATTCACTACTTCTTTCAATTGTTTGAAAATAAGGTTTTGTGAATTTTGATTCTACACAAATTTCACACTTATAATTTTTCTCAAAAATCATACTTGGTAATAATTCATGGTTTATTAACCTTTATATAAAATTATAATTCACATGACCTAACTTGTCATGCCACACATCACAGCACTCAAGCGAATAAGAAGAAGAGGCAATCTTATTATTGTTCTCATAATTGGTTACAATGGTCATTATATTAATTTTAAAGAGGCCATCATAGAGATACTCTTTTTCTATAAGCATATCATTCTTAAAGAGTATAAATTTACCACTCTAAAAAACTATCTTAATACCATTTTTGCTCAACAATAAGCCACACACTAAGTTCTTTCTAATGTTAACAACATGCAATATATTATTGAGGTTAGAAGCTTTCCAGAGGTCATCTTCAATATGAACTTTTCAATGCCTAGTACCTTGAAGGCTAATGAGTTATCTAAGTATAGGTTTTCTCCATACACTTCTTTATAATTGAAAAACATCATCTTCTTAGTGCATACATGTCTTTTCGCACCAATGTTAACCTACCATTACTTAGGATTGTTGATTAGGTTGTCTTAAAGAACAACACAAAACAAGTTCATTTTTAAAACTTTATTTGTAAGGTGATCAACCTCGATGACATTGGCTTGAGAAATTTTTTTTCTTAGGATTTCCTTGTTGACCTTTATTTCTATAATCTTTAGCTAGATGCCTAATCTTGTTATAGGTAAAACACTTTTCATTGAAGTTTTTGGCAATTCCTTTCCTTTTGATTTTTTGTTATGAGACTTTATCACTTGTTCCATAAATTTTGCTTTTAGAGCAACAAAAGAGTTGGTTTCCCTTTGGATGACTTATTGTCATCTTTTATACTTAACCTTAAAATGAGGTATTCAATTCTCAAGCGTTGGGTGGAGTTTCAGTTACTTATAGTCTTGATGCCTCAATACAAATTATCGTTGTGTTAAGCTTAATTCCAAACATAATCTTAGCTTTCTTGGAAAAAGACGATTTGATTGTGGGTTTCTAGGTCTTTATATTTATGAGGTTTGCATCATAAAGTATAAATAGTATAAATCCAAGGCAATATAACTTGTGATCTCTAAGTTAAGCCTCCAGTTTCATCATCTTCTACATTACTCCAAATATAAGGTCAAGTTTGTGATATGCTCTCTCAACCTTCTTTTTATATGCTAGTAAATGACTCTATATACCAAGTCTTATCTCATTCAAACCTTTTATCTATGCTAGCATTGATAATTCATAATCTAAGTTATTTATATCAACTCAGTAGCTCTTTGAAGTGATTATATTGTGAGTTTTATGGGCAACATAATATCATGATTATAAATTAGAGTAAATGGTGAAGTTCTTAATATAGTCTTCTATTAAGTCCTCCAAGCTTACAATACTTATGATAATGCATCATGTCAAGCCTTATGATTATATATGACTAGTTTTTGTATATTAAGAATCAAAGTTAAATGGTTAATACTACTTCCACATTTGATTAGGCATAACAAGACTATTGTATGAGTAGTGATAGTTTTTAAGAGTCCAAATATGTGAATGATTTGTTTCTTAATAAGTTTGATCATAGTTTCTTTGTTGATCGAACAAAATGGAATAAATTTAACCCACTTGGTAAAGTAATGTTTTTCTACAAAAATATAGTTATGCTTCCTTAATACATGTGGGTGTATTTTGCCAATAATGTCCATTGTTCATCCTTTTAAAAGCCATGTTTGACAATCGTATTAACTTTGTTTGATGGTTTTTACTAGATTAGACCAAATTGGTGACATCCTTTTGCATAATTAATACAATCCTTGGTTATACATGACCAATGAAAAGTCATTGTTCATGATTAACCATATCATATTAATATCTAATTAATAGACTCTATAAAGTTCTTCATAAACCTCAATCATGCTAATAATGTTTTTTTTTTTGTCCTAGTTATCCGAGTAAAACTATAATTTTATGTCTCTTATATAATACATTTGCTAGGAGGATTAATTGGTCGTTATTGATATGAAAGATCTTAAATTTTTTTGTTAAAGGTTTTATAAAAAAAGTTTTGATTTATTCTATCCAATCCTTTTATGAATCAAGGACACTAGTGGTTTTTAAGACCATTTATCTATAGTCGATAGAAAATTTTAGCAATGGTTTTGTATAGTTGTCTTATATTTTTTTACTATAAAATTATAATTTTTTGCTCATCATTATAATCCTATTGCATATCAATAATAATTGATCACATAATAATCCTTACATTGATGATGCAATATTGATCAAGAGCCAATTTATAACTGGATCTATTTTGAGCCGAGTCATTAGCTTCTATATTGTTTCCAATGAAAAACAAAAAAAATTAAATTAGAAAACCTTTCAATAAGGTTTATAGTCACTTAATGCTATGGAGTTAATTTATGGTATTTACACTTATATTCACCAACTAACTAATTTATTTTAAGTATAGAATCTCCTGTTACTTTGATAGATTGTGCCCTAACTCCAAGAGTATTTCCATACCTATTATTAAAAATTTATATTTAGCTTGATTATTAGTGCAATAAAAATCAAGTCAAATGATAAGATCATCTTATTATATATAAGATAAATTATTACCACCCTTACATCTGCCTTATTCTTAGTTTTCAATCCATCAAATCATAATTATCATGAAATAAGTTCAGTCATAACAATGTCAATGTTTTGTTCTAGTTCATGATCGATATCAAGGCAAGGTGATCAAAGCTTGGTTTTTAACTACTTTTTATAGTATGTAATATAAATTCAATTCAAACAATGCTAAAGTTCATATTCCAATTTGACCTCATAAAAAAAGTCTAGAAAACTTGTTAAATTTATTTTATAAATAATATACATGTCTATTGATAATATATACTGGTGAATTTTTACACAAGAAAAAACTATAAAGATGAGCAGAGCTTTTTTATTAAAGTATAATGTTCTTTAACACTTGTAAGAACATGATTAAGATAATAAACAATTTGCTCATGTCCAACTTCATTTTTTTAAGTTAACATGCTACTAATTAACTTGTATGTAGAAGAGATATACCTTAAAGACTTTCTAGGTTTTTATAGGGCCAGGTTTAGTTAGATAAGTTTTATATCTTTAAAAACAAAACTTATTGTTTTTTGGTCTATTAGAATTCATATGTGCTAATTTCTATCAATTTAAATGGTATGATACCTTTTATACTGTTTGTATGAAACTTTCAATTTTTTTTCCCCAATAAAACACTTTAATTCCTTTTTATGTTGTTTAGTATGTGCTTTTATGATGGCATTTTCCTTTTTTAATCCATCTTTATTGCTTGTTGATGCACCACAAACCTCAAATAATTACCTACCTACATGCCAAAGGTGTATTTTAATGGGTTCATTTTTAAATTGTGCATTCTCGTATGTTCGAAGACAACACATAACTCATAAAAAAGGTTAGTTTTGAACTTTAATTTTATCATAATATCATTAATATAAACCTATATATTATGGTTGATCATGTAATTCGAAATTAGATTTATTTCTCTTAAGTAAGTAGCATCAATGTTTTTTAAACCAATTGACACTACCACCTATTAATATATCTTTAGTGCACCAGCATATCTAAAATCATTTTAAACATTTCTTCTGACACAATGCAGATCTTATTAGAGCTTGAATGATCATTTATGAAGGTAATAATTTCATTATCAGCTGTAAAATTGATCAACATATCAGCCATTATCATTAGATATTTATCTTTTAGAGTTGCAAGATTAAGATTTCTAAAATCTATACATTTCCTCAACTTGCAATTCTTTTTTAGTACTCATATTATGTTAAATATTCATTCAACATATTTTACCGACTTAATAAATACAGCTTATAAGAGTCATTTGATTTTCTCTTTCACATGATCAATCACTTCTAGATTCATTATTTATGAAGGTTGTTTATATGTCTTAAACCCAGGCTTCATTGATATTCGACCAAACTTTTATCTAAACTAGGCATTTCATCATAATTCAGGGCAAAACAATCTTTATAAATGTGAAGTTATGATACTAGATCTTTTTTATAATCTTTTAGCAAATTTGAACTTATAAACGTTGGTTTAAATATGTCTTTAGTCCCAAAGTTGATCTCAATTAAAGGATCATGAAGTTTAACTTATCTATCATTTATCTTTGGTGGTGTTGGAGGAAGACTTGTCACATCAGACATGATCAATTGATAATCTTGATCTAATTATATCAAACAATTTTTTTTCTTATACCCAATATGTTGGAAAGATTCATCAAAAGCCTTAAAATATACCAATAATTCATAGTGACTCATTTATTCCCATGTTTCAGATCTTTGACCATTTTCTTTACTAAAAAGTCACTTAACCTAGTAAAGCCTGATGTTAGTCACATCATTCATGCTTTTTTTCCTAACTAGAAAGTCAAATAGGAGACCTATGTTATCTACGCCCATGAAATGAGCTAGATCTGCATCATTATTATATAGTCATGCATCTAACATCCCTAACTTGATCCATCTAGTATACAAAACATCAAAGTTTGATATAATGATGATGGTACACACATGTTAGCTTACATCCAAACTCATCCAAAAAAGAATGGTTAAGGTTAAGGTACAAATGTCCAACATTACTAAGCAGGCACTCAGATATGAATTAAGTGTTTCACATATCTGAACCCTGACCAATAGTTATATAGGAGATATACCACTAATTCTCTACCAAACTTAGAAGCTTGTGTGTGCTCTCAAAGCAAGTGATGCATGAAGGAATTAATTATACAATGCATGAACAATTTGTACAAAAACTAAAGCATATAAACAAAAGTTTAGAAATGGCATGTTGAAAATACATATAGACCAAATAATTTAAAACATAACAATTAGGAAAAAAAAAAAAAAAGCTAAGTCCATAGGCTTCTCTAGTGGAGTTATCATTATATCGCACATGTGATGAGTTATTAAATCTAAAAATGCATGCAAAGATACTAACAAAACTATTTTTCTTGAATTTTTATATTTAAAAATGTTAAATCATGCCTTGTATTTTTTTAATTATTTATACAGTTATGATTTTATTTTTATTTTTTTATTTTTGAGAGACTTGACTATATGCACACAAATAAAAATGTATTTTTATATTTTTAAATATGATTTTTTTTATTTTTTCTCTAAAATTTTGAAGAAAAGCAGGTATATTTAATATCAGGTTAGTATTTTATAGTATAAGTCTACAATATGATATTAATCAAAATTGTTAGAAAACACGCGATTGACCAATAAATAATTTTAAAATAATCCCTTGATTTTTTTAGAATTTTTGAAAATCATTTGAAGTTTGTTTGGCAAAATAAGAAAAACATTAATAAAAAAAATTTGTCAAAAATTTATTAGGTCATGTTTACCAAACACGCCCTAAAAACAAATATATATTTTTTTTTTTGCATTTTTCCTATATAAAATTCTGCACAACCAAACAATGCTTTTCGCCTCTAATGGGCTTGGCCTGTTCACGTGAACTGGGCGGACTGGGCTTTATAGTCAAACCTAAAACAAAAGCCCATCAAGTTTACAAACACAATATTCAGCCTAAAAAAGAAAAACATGGAATCCATATTGTTATTGTAGCCCAGCTCGTTGTCAAAATAATAGACCCAATTAAAACCAAACTATCATCCCATGCCTATAAACATTAAAAACGCAAACTATATTCATGACAAAGGATCTACACCCAAGATTTTCAACAACAACCAGAGCACCTGTGCAAAATTCAGTTAGTGTTCATGTTTAAAACCCAAGAGCATGCACTTCTAACTAACAGGAATTATAATGCCATTGTCCATCCACAACCATATTAAGCATTATTCTCTTCATTACCTAGGCTGGAGTATTTGTTGTTGTTGTGCAGGGCTTGGAGAAGTTACCGAATTGCAAACCTCTGTTGTTGTTGTGATGGAGAGGCAATGACTAGCTGTTACTCTGCTACTGCTACTTAAAGGAAGCTGTTGTATCGTGACCAATTGATTGCTGATGAAAAAGATCGCCCACTGCTGCTCACAGTGCAGAGGAGATGGAGGCTTAGCTGATGTTGCACGGTTTGAATCAAAGGCTGCTCACTGTTTGAAGACTCTGCTGCTATTGACATGGCTCTCAGCTTAACTGGTATTGCTATGACTTGTCGTCGTAGTTGCTATGGATGGAGAAGATAAATACATGGGTGCTGGTGTTGTTGTGACTCCTTAGCTGAGACTAGTATTGTCGGGTTGTCGTGGCTGCTAAGAACGGAGGAGATGAAGACATGGTTGCTACTTGGAGAAGAGGACGTGGCTACTGCTTGGTGATGTGAGGCCATCAGCGTGAGTTAATTTCTTGAAGAACCATAGAATGAGGGTGAGGAAGGTACCACTTATTCCTCTTTCAAGTCAAGTCACGTTTTTTGAAGACTCTGCTGCTATTCACGGCTGATAGAGGAGAAGTTGGCGTGACTAAAGAAGACTCCTGTCCTGCTGATCACTGTGTTGAAGGCTGGCAGCCGTGAGGGATTAGCCACTAACAGCAACACAAGAACTTGGCACAGCTGGTCATTGCCACCTAACCATAGCTCATAAAAAGGGTAAGCATATAGTTATGTTGGAGGCATAGTCATTCGAACGCTAGTTACTTGAATAAGTGATGATGTTAAGAAAGCTAGGAACGTGAATACTAGGATTTTGTCCAAGAGCAGTTTTCTGTTATTTCAGAGAATTAGATGATAAAACATCCCCCTATGACTAATCTAATGGATGTTGTTCCACAGGAACTTGTGATGATAGAGGATTATTAGGTTCTTCATGGCCAATAGTATGAACTCTATCTATTGCTTTTTTTTTTTTTTAGTTTAACGTGGGTGTCCGGGTCAGCTTGTGTGCACCTCGGCTAATCCCACGGGCCCTGAAGTTAACGACCATGTAAGCTTCCAATGACCATCATATGAGCAACCACATGGCTCGAACCTGAGACCACAGAGGGAGCAAACCTCTTGGTCCCAAGCTTTTACCATTGGGCCACCACCTAGATGGTTATCTATTGCCTTTTCTGATTAATCATTAAGTGTTGATGCATTGATTCTACTTGCATTCATTTTTTATGGCGTAATGTACTCTAATGGAACAATATTAAGTTTCATCACAGATATGTCAATTTGTTGATTAATCAGAAAATATTTTAAACCAAATATTATTATATAATTCTTGTTCTTGTAACGAGAAGAAACTATAATAAGAAATTGAATTTCGAATAAAAAAAAATATATGGCGGCTTCAAAAACATGTGGGTAGAATACAGGTGTATAATGTGTTCTAATTTCTAAAAAAGATATATTATTTTTATGTGTTTGTACAAGAAAAAAAGGGTAATAAATAAATAAATAAAATAAAATATAAAGGAAAGTTGTAAAAATAAAATTAAAAAAAAAAGATGAATTGTAGAAAAGCTATAAATTGTATATATAAGACTGACCATCTTTTCTACTAATTGAAAGGTCTATTTATATTAGTAAAATATTAGAGTTTCACAAAAATATTTAAATTTAATTTTATACAAATTGTTCATATAAAATAATATTTAAATTTAATTTTATACAAATTCTTCATATCAAATAAGAAGATTACATGATTAACTCTAATACTCATAACTTGACATATAAATGTTATTTCAACGAGGACTCATATTTTAAATAGAACTGAATTTCTTAGTTGATTGTACGAACTCTTATTGTCTTCGTTTGCTTCCTATCCTCCCTAATTTATCTATATTCTTTTTATAATACTTGATTTTATTGTAATTGATCAATTCTAATTTTCTTTTCAATGTCTAGTCATGAATAACACTATTGTTCTTACATAGTTGACACATAAATATTTTATTTTTTATAAACAATTAAAAATTTCAAGGTGTCCTAACACAAACCATCGTTGAGGTTTTATATAGAAAAACTTGGAGATCAAGCTCATATGCATTGCCTTCCATGGTCATCTTCTAGAAGCTTTAATAGTCCCACCACCTTTTTATCGCCAGGTTGTAATTCGAAAAGTTGGCCATTATTTATTTTATTTATTTAGTGTCAAAAGGGTAGGGCTGCAATAACAGCACCAATTATGTCCAATCTGAACAGAAATGAGGAATTGCTCATCTAGAAAAACAAAAGTATTACAATAACAATAAAAACAGGATGACAATTCACCATGCTGCATTGTTCACTCCCTTGCATTACACTATGGATGGTCATTATACAGTTCTTTTTTATTTTCATTTTTGTCTTCTAGATTTTTTTTAGACCAAATATGTTATATTATGGACCTAAATGTTGAGAGAGGAGAGTAGAAGTTATTGAAAAATAAAAGGAGAGAGAAACATGTCAATTAGACACATTATGGATACCAAAAAAAATGAATCTTGATATCAATTGATTCATCTTGAAGAGAGGAATTCTATAAAGGTGGTTTGGATTTTCATCTAGTAAAAAAAAAAATAGATTGGAGCTGGGAAATTTTTTATTCAATTTAATTTCTAGGGTTTTTTATTTGATCAAAGGGAGTTTTTACGTTAAATGCATTTAATGAGGTCCCTATCATGATTTTTATGTGTTTTCAGGTAAAACAAAAGTTGAAAATAGATTTTTTTAATCATAAAACTTAGACTTTAACTTTCTAGACATCAAAGGTGGTAAACATCTTTAACAAAAGACAATACACCATCTACCTAGTTTAACAAAACATCACCTGATCTATAAAAAAAATCTAGTGTGGACGACATGTTATTTGATCATTAGAACAAAACAAAGTCAAGATCGCGGGCTTAGCCTTCCAAGCCCATGTGCATCTAGAATTTTTTTTACTTTAGACAAGATTCGACTAGTCTTTACAAGACCAAACACGTCAAAACATGTATATTTAACCTAGTTTTGAACAAGCCTTAACCTTTTTTAATTTTAAATTATCTTTAAGTAAAATTATGAAAATGATATTTAAATAATTATTTAACTTTGCAATAATTTTCAAGAGCATTAGTGATTTTTGTGATAATATTTATAATTAATTATATATTAACCTTTTTAAGTATGCTAATTGATATTCAATAGTAAGAATAGAACACCTATTTTGTTATTTTTATTATTAATTTTTTATATATAATGTTCTCATATTCAGTATTCTTAGATTTATTCATTCAAGTGCATAGAAATGAGATTCATGATTTTTTTATATTTTTTTTGAAACTTCCTTTCATAATTATAATATTTTTTTAAAAAATAATCCTAATAAAAATATATGTTTTCTTCAAAATAAAAAAATAATGTTGGAATAAGAAAATGAAGTTTTTATTAAAGAGAAACATGTTTTCTCTTTAATTCAAGTCATTTAAAATCTTTACAAATATTTATTATTCGATAAAGCATTAAAAAATATGTTATTGTCAAAATAAAAATAAAACATTTACACTAGAAATGACAATTTTGACTAAAATATATTTTCTTTTAAAATTTTAATAAATTTTCTTATGCACATCTATTACCTTGTGACATCACATGGACACATTCAAATAGTATTTAATATTATAATAATAGTTACTTTTCAAAATGTTTTTGGTTTAAAACATATGATTTGTTTTTATTTTTTTTTAAACGATCTAAAATTACCCTAAAAATTAATTTAAAACAAAAAAAAATCTCAAAATATTAAAATATGACGGTTTGACAGCAAGAACTACCTTATTTGATGAGACAAAAAGAGGTGAAGCTAACGTTACGAGGACTACAAATCGAAGCCATCATTATCCCTCTAGTCGTGATCTTTTTCTTCTTCTTCTTTATTGACCTCCTCAAATACCATTACAATACGATAATTATTAAAGGTTTAATAAACGGTTTATATTTCATACATTAACATCACCAATTATTTGCAACAAGGAGCGCCAGCCAAGTAACTAGTAAACACCCAATCATCTTACCATTGTAAACTGCTTCGGGTACCTGGCACTAGATGGACCCCGCAATACTGACTGCTAGCTTCAAGTCCTAGCTTTTTATGACGATAGTTTGGGCTCCTTGTACTTTTTACCATTTTAATGGAGGGAGGACAATGATCATTTGTTCTACCTTGTTTCTGTGGGATTCTAATTTAGTTCTACAAAGGAAATATGAGTTGGCTGAAGTTAGAAAGCATACTCTATCGATGTCTTTGCCCGTCGAAACACGAGAACTACACAAACAATTGCGTGCAAGGTAGAGGAGGATGCCTCGTCTTGAACCACATGAGCAGCCTATTTGTCTTTTTCCGCCACGCTGCACTTTTCTAAAAAAAAAAAACTAAATTAATTTTTTTTATTTTAAAATCGATTTAATATATTAATATCAAAAATAAGTTTTAAAAAATAAAAAAATACATATTATTTTAATATATTAACAAAAAAGAGCAATTATCAATATAATACCAAACACTTCCAAAGGATGTCACATTTGGATAATCTGATTCCCCCAGCAATAAGTGGTATTAAACAAGGCCACGTAAGTAGATGGCATTAACATATAAGCAATCCATCTGTGGGCCACCTAGACAATGCCAAATCTTGATTTGTCACCGTGACCAGTTTTGTCCACCATGGCAACAAATCAATTAAGAGGTTATTGTCTCAAGAATACTCTCCTTCAAAGAAATAAATAAAACGACCTATCCCTTGTTTTCCTCCACGTAAATAATCCATGGTCCCTGAAGAAAATGCAACCATCCCTTTAACTAGATAGTCCCTCCTTCCACCGAAAAAATTGAACACCTAAAGTTCAGAATTTGGTTGCTGCACCTGTCAACCGCTAGTTTAACGGCCTGAAACTAAATGCTCAAGCTGAATGTCTGCTGCTCTCTAATTCCTAGTCCAAGACAAGCCAAACTTGGAGCCAGCCATAGATCATGGATCATTAGATACCATAGAGCTCAGAAACTATTACCGGTGGTTTCTGTGAAAGCTTTGAAAGATGACACTAATGGGGGTACAAGCAGTTTCCCAGGGCGGAGCTGGGAGCCTGGCTTGGAAATTGAGGTCCCTTTTGAACAAAGGCCGGTAAGTCTGCCGTGTGACTGTAAGCACAGCTTTCACAACTGCTTTATGTAAATTCATATCCTAGTGTCTTATAAAGCTTTCGAAGATGTGCATATTTTTCTTGCCAAAAAGAAAAAAGAAAAAGTATGTATGCATGCTGCAAATGCACACTCAGATATGCATGCATCAAGTAAACCATCCCTTGCGCATGATACAAGACATATTCACACTTACAGTGGTCCGAGTTCTGTAATAGGTGAACGAGTACTCATCTTTGAAAGAGGGACCCCTGTATTCTTGGGGTGAACTTGGTCCAGGACCCTTTTTACTTCGACTTGGTGGACTCTGGTTAGTAACCTTCACCGTTCTTGGAGTTCCGATTGCAGCTGCAACTTTCAATCCTTCCAGGGTAAGTTTAAAATGCATACCATCTTTCCAAAAAAATTTATTGATGAAAAATCTGAACCAGAGTTGAAGCTAGTTATCACATGAAAAGTCCAAAAAGAATTTCTTAAGTTATTTAAAATGCTGAATCACAAGGAAACAGCAGTTCTGCCTGCGCTTTTTGCTTTTGAAACCAGGCAAGGTTTTTTAGGGCACTTGCGCTCTCTTCCTATCCTCTCCTCACCTCTCCTCTACCTATATCTATTATTAGAATTAGCTTTAGATGTAGAACCACCTGATAGAAGGATAGAGACGAGGAGAATCACGTATCTCAGAAACTCAGAAAGGATAGATATAAAGCTAGACATATTTGATTTGTGAAAAGATACTCACTTGTGAATATTAAGGCTTTATTTCAGTGTTCCAATCTTGCAGGAACCATTAAGATTTGTGCTAGCTGCTGGAACAGGAACTCTATTCCTTGTGTCATTAATCATCTTAAGAATATATCTGGTATCATCTTCATCTTCTTTTCATCATCATCATTGTTACATCACACCCATCAAAATCACAATCCAAAGAACTCTCAATATTGTCATGGAGTCATAATTCTTTTCATAAATATAGGAATAAAACAAATCATTTGACTGGTTGTGATGGTGGAAACTACTAGGGGAAATAACTATGAGAAGCCTAACAGAAAACCAGTTTGTTTGTAGTGACTCCCTCGCTGAATGTATTAGCCAAAAAAGGTAGGTTCTGAAAGGTGCTCCTCAACTGGAAAGGCCATATTCTTAAAGCCTCCACGACACATTCACTTCAATTCATCAGGAAGAAGGCTAGACGCAAAGTTAACTGCATGAACAGAGGGTTATCTTAACATGGTAGTTTCTTATCAAAAAATCATAAAGTGGTAGTGTTGAAAAGTGTTACAGTTGTGAAGCACAGTTTGATATGTCTGTTCTGCAATGGTTTATTCAAACACTAAACTCTGGTAGTAAGAATATTTTACCCACTCAAAACATTAGAAACATACCATGGTAGAATATTCTAAAATATTGTAACATATCTTTTCTCTAATTGTCCTAATATAGAACTACCACGTAGTCTAGATGAATGCACAATCAAACCAGCAGTATGCAGGAGATACAAGAGGTGTGATCCCAACTAATTAACATTCAAATTGCACCCTTTTCAGTCATTTCCATTTTAACATGAAACTGACCACCAATTCATACATTTTTCTAAAGTAATCCTTTGGAAACTACCACATTTTAATGTGCATACCACAGGGATGGAGTTATGTTGGTGATAGACTTCTGTCAGCTGTGATCCCCTATGAAGAGAGTGGATGGTATGATGGACAAATGTGGGTAAAGCCAACTGAGGTTAGCATCTCTCTCTCTATCATCTATATGAAAAGGTTGAGGGCAGCAAAGGCCTTGAAGGGAACATATAAGTGGAGGCATTGTTTAAAAAAATCAATTTTGAATTATTTCTGCCAACAACATACTATTCCATGCATTTTCTTAATTATCAATGTTTCTGGCACTTGTGTGTGCACCTAACTTTGATAGGAGAGAATAAATCAGAGAGATCACCACAGCTAGTGAAATTATGTATTTTGTGACATTACTGATATCAAGCAATTACAAGAACAAAATATTAACAGGAGTCTGCGAAATGACAGGCCACAAACCAATCAAAAAATAATTGTTGAATAGCATGAAGGAAAAAACCCCTTAATTGATACTAGAATAGATGTAAAATCACGCATTTTCCTTGGGCCAAAAAGGGTCAAAGTATCTTATAAGCTCATAACACGTGAAACGCTACACATAATGAATATATTAAAATAAATAGCATAAGAGTATATGAAAATCCAATATAATAACAAGCACATTCTTTAATTCACATGAATGAGGAGAAGTAAAAGCATAGCTTATCTTAACACCTTGTGATATCAGCCAACTCAGCTAGCAGTCAACATGCCCTCAACAAAGCACAGTGATGGTGATAGCTCAATTGCATTGTCTCAAAGTCCAAACTTCAAAAAAACATCAAAAAGTAAAATATCACAATCCCATAGAAAAATCAAAATAACTAATAGCAATAAGAATGTCTACTAATGTTCAACCAGAGTTTCTCACTAATGTGGTAGTTTGAAGTGAGGATTGGATGAAATGTTTAAGCAAACTAGGGAGGACATATGTATCAACAGTTTGTTTTTCATTCTGCTTTGCATGCTTGCTAAAACAGGCATATGCAGATATTATCTCTTCAAATAAGAATGACACTTGAATTAATAAATTTTTTTGTCCCATGCAGGTCCTGGCTCGTGATAGACTGTTGGGCTCTTACAAGGTAAGAGCGCCATTTCATATATTCAATTCAGGATGATGCTTGCGTAGAAAATTATAACAAGGACAATTTTTCTACTAAACAAGATGAAATACCACATGTATAGAAAAATAAAGACAGATGGATGGACATGCTAAATGAAAAGGACTTCAATGGAACTAAAAGATCTTACAAGAACTCTGCACATGCATGTGTAGATAGAGTTGCACAGGTGTGAATTAATGGGCATTACTGCATCCAGAGCAAGACAACACAAACAAGTATGAATGCACAAGCACAGGAAACCACAGAATACTCACTAACAAGGAATCAAACACCAACGTAATTATGGAGTGGACTGTAGATGATTTTATTCATTGTCTTTTCACATTACAAACTGGCACATGATAGAGCTCTTAAATTTTCTAAAACAAAAGAGATTCATACTGAACCTCCAAACCCCTAGGTTAAACCAGTCATCAAGATGTTGAAACAAACACTTGTCGGAACAGGGGCGTTGCTCGTGACAGCAGTAATGCTATTTATCTTTGCTACACCAGTAGAAGATTTCTTTCAAACGACTTTTGCCACAAAAGAAAACCCATCAATTGATCCAGCTTCAGGGAAAAATACAAAGTACAACGTGAGGTATGAGCACAAGTCTAGAGAATCCTACTGCCATTGCATGTCCATTTAATTTACATCCTTATATTTTCTTGTGCATATTGTAGAAAAGAGGAGTTGCTTAGATTGCCTGTGGAGGTGATAGCTGATGATGATTTGGCAGCTGCTGCCGCTAAGGCTGCTGGTGGAAGACCAGTCTACTGCAGAGACAGATATTATCGTGCATTAGCAGGTGGACAGTACTGCAAATGGGAAGACCTACTTAACCGATGAGGAAAAAGGGCGCTGGGGTTATGAAAATATTTTGTAACATTTCAACTGGAATAAGAATTATATATATGGTTTTATGTGGTTACCTTCAAGGAAATGATTGTACTTTCAAAAATTGGAACAACAACTAAGTGGCCACCACCATAGAGATGAACTTCATGCAGGACAATCCAATTTACTGATTGCCAGTAGATTAGAAACTTTAAAGAGGCAAGCAAATGCAGCAAACCTGCAGGCTATAATGATATGATATACACACTATCACGAATCAAATAAGCAAACTCATGCCTGCAACAAAGCAACAGAATTAACCTTGAGATACCATCACTTTTTCTTCATGAGCCACCATCTATGATCTATGCTTAAAAAACTGCCAAAGTATATCTGTGGTCTATCTTCACAATGATGAAGTTAGATATTTTCCAAATGTCAATACTTTAACATGCTTGATGAACAATGCCTCAGAATAACTTCAAGAAAATATGGTACAGAGAAAGATACGCTTAAGAATAGAAAAGCAGAGAAAATGGGCAAGTATGCCATCCAAAGATATCTATAAATTGTTCTTAAATCCAGTTAGCTCCAGAACTAAAGGAAAACAATTTCTCCATATACCACTAAGGTCATCTTTGATAGCAGGGAACATAAGGATAGGTTCTGAAGAATTCCATTCACCGAATAAAAAGAAGATAAGTTCTGAAGAATTCATGAATAAAAAGAAGATGAGTTCTGAAGAATTCACGCACTTGCATAAAATGTAGCCAAGGGGGTTCAAGATTCACAGAATCACCTCTCTCCATGTCTGAGGAAAATTTCATGCAAAAAATCAAGAATATCACGTGCAGATGATAAGCCCTTAGAATAGGTGTACAGGCAAAACAGAATTTTCATGTCCCTAAGATATCTAGATAATCATCTTGTAAATCCAGCTAGCACAGAAGTGACCACTTTCCCTATAAACCTGTATGCCATAAAACTCGTCTCCAGTAGCAGGATATACAATGATAGAATATTGAGAAATTATTGATACCACAACCTAGCTCTTGCTCAGTTGAATATCAAAGCAAACTTAACAGCTCATTCTTCAATCATAGAAATAAATAATCCAATATTCTAGAGCCGCGATATTTAGCATCAGAAATTGAACATCCAAATGGCTCCCCTATTAAACAACTTTGTTGTCCTGAGAATCGTACAGATTCGTTCTTCAAAATATTTAGTCATCTTGCAGAAACTATGGCTCACGCAATGGCCTTGCTTGATTTATACTACAATATAGTAACTGGCCATCCTTCAACATCATAAACAATGTGCTTGCCAAGTATAAGAGCTGAAACTGATATGAATCTTGAAGCTGTCAAGGTCACTCCTACACAAGTTTCTTGCACCAATGGAGTATTCTAAACAATTGACTTTCAACTAAATTCCTAACTGTCCGTTTCCTTCTTTTTGAATCTTCAATATCCAGAGTTCTATATGCAAGAGCAAGTAAATACATCGCCGGATGTAGTCTTCTGCAATGGAAAACACAAAAATTATGTGATGCGGGATTACAGGAAGATAGGTTTTTTAGGATTCAGTACTTCAGAGAGAAAAATAGAGTTTAGTTTTGATATTTTTGTTTCCGTATGGAAATAAGACTGTTTCGAAGGTTTTCCTACTATTTTTAGTTTTCCTATTTTATTTGGTTTAGTGCCTATAGATAAGCACTCTATCCAGACATCCAGTTTAAACTTATAATGATTATTATAATAAATTAAGTTTTCTCCTAGATAACTGGTTATCTTGATTTGTGTTCTTGTTGGCGGTTCTACAACAATATGGTTCTTAAAATCTCCATTGAGATTCAAATCAATGGAACACAAATACATAAATTTTTATTCTTAGCTTGAAGGTATGGAATATGTATTGATGACAGGTCAATATCAGGGTAATATTAGAGAAGCCGAAAATACATCCTTTATAGCAAACAAAGGTGAATATCTTGAATCCATTCCGATCATGTGCCATCAAAGATAAACTGAACTGGTATTTCATGCTAATAAAGTCATAGTGAAGAAAAATTGCTATGCATGCAAACAAATCATACCACGATTCCATACAAACAAATGTGGTAAGTGATAAATGATCAGTTCAGCATATAAAGAATAATTGTCAAATCAGTTTGTATGAAAAATTTGCATGATTTGTAAGCTACACGGATAGCCCAGCTTTGCTAGAGGCATTAGATTCAAATGTTGTGTTTGCTTTTTCTACCCCTCTCTCTTTTCTTTAGCTTTTTGCTGTTCTTTCATATACCTAATGCAACAAATAGACAATATGTAGCTACAGATTAAAATGCCAACTTGCAATAAGAGGAGGTTTGGAGAAAAAGTACTGAATTTGAAGAAAAATAACAAGTTGAGACTTCATTCCAAGTTTATTATCAAGCCATTTCAGGTATTAACAAATCTAGTACCTTTTTAAAACCTTTTGAAAATATCTACCTATCCCACAAGTTGTACATAATACTTCCAGTAAGATCATACATAATACAAGTGAAATCCTTGACCTTATCAAAAGATGAATCATGCAAAGTTAGGGGAAACTATGACATAACTCAAAATCTCATTAGGCTACATGTCATGTACTTACTTGTCATTTTGTTCATTTCCATCAAATCCATCCCAATACCTTTGAGATGGAACTGTCCGACCTTTCTTATCTCTACCGAATGTTTCAACATACCAACCACCTATGTCGTGCATGTCACAACGAGGCTCAAACAGCCAAAATCTATTGCAACCATTTACATGGAACAAATTAAAATAAAAAATAAAAAACTAAAGAGAAAATTGGCTGTTGGAAACAGTAATTCATCCATCATTGTAATAAAATGAAATGAAGCTACTCACTTGCTTGGTGGCAATCGGGCTCTGCTGCATCTGCATTCAACAATAGAAACTTTATCTCCTACTCCATACCAGTGCATATGCTTCACCTGAAATTTTTTAACAGAATTCATTAGTGCTATATGATTAACTAACATGAACAGGATCCTATAGGGCATGCATGGATAATTCTCACTGAAAATGACATGCATAGTGAACAGGAAAAAGTTACTTGTATTATCTACTGTCCCATCTGTGGCCATCCCTTACTTTTCCACATATATAAATTCACCTAATGCCAGGATTGAATGGAAAACCACCCAAGGACAAAAAAAGGTTAAATAAATATCAGTTACATTTCCACAACAGTCTGAAAACTATCAATCGTTTTCATGAAAGGTGCTCAGGCAAGCTACCAGCATAGCCCAGAAAATATTTTAAGAATTGTGGCAAGAAATCCATGCAGCTCGTAAATGGATCTAAATGGTGAAACTCAAACAATGACATGCAAGGATAGAATACTAAACAGGGCTATTGGAGCTATTAAATTAAAGCAAATCGATGTAATTAGAGTATTGATGATACACAGGGAAATAAAGACATATTTATCTTCATCATAAGCTATAAAGAGGACGAGGGTCGTCTTTCTGTTCATTGACAATTCCAATTCCCAGTTTGGTCATAGAAGGATATTTAATAAGTATGCAAGAGACACCAATAACCAATCCCAACTAATTTGGGATTGAGGCTTTATGTTGCGTGTATTTGATGTCTATGCAAGAGACATTAATCATGCAGGGACCCGGTACTCTCTTTGTTATTTCATGTAAAATAAACAGCATATAAAACTAGCATTATCAAGAAGAGGCACAGAACAAAAAGCTTAATTTGCATCTTATGCGTCATGAATTTTTTTAAAAAAAAAAGAAGAAGAAGAAAAGAAGATACAAACAGGAGAATAACACTACAAACCATCAAAGTTCTATGTTTCATTATCACATGAGTTTTGGTACCGCAGCCATCATAGACAAAGCATGATCCCTCTTCAGGACTGCTGCCCATTCCCTTTATAGTTCCTAGTGGAATCCTTGCACCAACAGCACCAGTCAAAAGAGATTCCTTGTAAGAACCTTTGCTAGCATGCACAAGATCATCATCCGAGTTAAGAAAAACATGTATCTGATCTTGTGCATCTTCATTCTGTACTGCTCTGTCATCCTGGTTTTTAGGAGGAACTCTAGTTGCCACAGCCACCACCCTTCCAGAAACATACAATTCTAAATCTTCATATGCATCTGATTTATCACTTACACTATTCCCTGGATGCATCTGAGAAATTCCAGCATCATCCACCGCATTGGAATTTTTCAAGACACATGTATCCTCAGCAGATTTACAGACTCCCAAATCAAAAGATGCAAAGGCATTTTTTAATTTTTTAGTAGAGGCAGAAGATAATTTAGGAATCTTGTCGGCCAGGCAGACCATTCCAAAAAGATGACGACCCGAAACCAAATGCAGAACTTCAGGAGTTTCATAGACAGATCTTTCCTCCGCCTCAAACCGATCAGGAAGAATATCCATGGACTCAATTACAGGTCCATAATAAGCTGCATGTATGGCTGAATAAAAATCAGCTTCAAGTACATCAAAATAACCAGTTCCAGCCACCACCTCTCTCTGAGACAATATATCATTTACAGCCAATCTATACCACTTTAACCACTCAACAACTTCCATCTCTTTATTCATAGTCATTCGCGATTCGTATCTGTACAATGTCGAACCTTGTCTCGGCACTATCACTTTCTTTCTCTGAGATAGCAAATAACTGTCGTAGTGCGCCCTCTTCTCAGCGTCCGAAAGAATCTGCAGTTAAAAATAATTTCTACACTCTCAACTACAATTAAAATACTTTCTCGAAAAATCATTCTCATCTATAATTAAAATGTATATAATTTCTACAGAAAATCATTCTCAACCACAATTAAATTAATTTCTAAAACGCATCTGAAAAATCGTTCATAAAAAAAATCTACTCAATGGTAAAAAATTATCAAATTCAATAAAGAAACGATACTAATAAATAAGAACAAAAAAAAAGAGTAACAAATAGAGCCGAGAAGAAGAGTAAGAACCTCATAAGCAGCGAGGATTTGAATGAAACGGTGACAATTAAAGGCGTTTGAGTGATGAGCGAGGTCAGGGTGAGTTTGTTTCGCTAATTTATGAAACGAAGATTTGATTTCAGCCAATGAGCTGCTCTCCGAAACTCCTAAGATATCATACGCGTTCTCGCCAGTGAACTCAGGCCGAGTCGACTCGGAGCTGCTGCTGCTCAACCACCGACCTCCATAACTCGGATTCAAGGACAAGACTATATAATTGTACTTCATTTTATTGTTGCTGTAACTTGATTGAATCGAAATTTAGCAAATAAATAATTTGTTTCTTTAACTTTCTGTTTTGAGTTGTATGTTAGTTTCTTTTCTTTTATTTCTTTTTTTTCCCGGAAAATGGTGATGATACTCGGACACTAGTGGCTCCGCCTCTGTCAGATTGGTGATGAGGTATGATAAGTTGACACTCGAATGGATGGAAATTGAAACGTGTCGATTTTTCATTTCCGTGTGTTTTTACTCG
>Ga0325414_1001396_pt1 | contig 23200 bp, 9 predicted proteins | sample PopdelMetagenome_8_FD_206183 | JGI IMG/M metagenome (GOLD analysis project Ga0325414, IMG submission 206183) | Populus deltoides microbial communities from Bellville, Georgia, United States - Leaf-PdKOR-R3 | ecosystem: Host-associated > Plants > Phyllosphere > Phylloplane/Leaf | place: USA... | reverse complement strand
TAGATTAGTTGCCACTAAAATAATGTTGGATGCAGTGTGCCATAAATAATACCATGCATGTGAACATAACATTAACTCATTTGTGTATCGTGAGCTGTAGCTAGGTTTATAGGCTAAGGACAATCCATCATTACAGCCTAAGTAAGAATAATGGCTAATTAATTAGTTAATTACCACACAATATATCCACTACGCAATTTGTGTTGAAATTCAAGGCCATCATCACCAAGGAAACTTGAGCTGGCTAGCCAAAGTCAAGTTATAATTAGATCCGTGCACTGATGACCAAGGATAATTTTCAACTAGCTATGTAATGACGATGATGGATGGATGGATCGTTGAGTAAATTGATTGCCAAGCTAAGACAAGATAGCAACTAATTGCAAGAAAAAGGAAAGCCTACAAAATGGTCCAATGTCGTACACAATAGTTGGTATTTAAGGAAGAACATGTTACGAGAAGGATTGATCAGATCTGACACCAATTCATATTCTAAATACCTCCATACGAAAGAGAAAGAAAGAGAGAAAAGAGGGTCTTGAAATTCAATGCCACTTCATGGATCCTCAGAGTCCGGGCTAGCCAAACAGCGACTTGCTTACATAGGGAGAAACGAGTTTTTCCCATTTGGTAAAAGGAGAGGGAAAAGTGAACGTCCCTCTTGTTGGGTCTTGAAATCATCCTCTAGAAAAGCTCATATGGGCTGGTAAAGAGCTTTTAAAGCTTTTGGGAAGAAGCACGAGCTAGGTTGGCTATTTCATTTTGTTTTTTTTTTTTAATAAGTTGTTTTAGCTTACAAGAAAAGGATTAAATTAGTCGATTTTCTAATCCATGAAAAAAAAAACAATTAATTAAGGTACACGCAATCATACAATACTTCCTTTTACCATGTACGCAATCATAAGCTTAAGAAGAGATGTGTTTAGATTCTAAGTTTTAGTGCATTCTAGTTCTCTCATTCGATAATTAAGAGCCTGCAGGTTCTACTCCAAGAATCCAATGATGTTTACAATTTGTTCATGAACTTAGTGCTAAACTAGCTAGCACTAAATGGTTTCTCAAGTTACTAGGCATTATACAACGTCTATCAAGGATCGGCAATATTAAGCCTTTTTAGATAAAACTGAAAAAACAAAAACAATTAGAGTTTTTAATAAATGCTCATACTGGAAAAGCAAATGCTGTACAAGACGCTTTTCAAAACACTGTGGGTTGTAAATTCAAAGACAAAGTGATCACTTTAGTAGGAACTTAGCATGCTTTTGCTCATAAATCTAGTAGCTTAGATTCTCTAGGCAACTCAATGGAGTGATGATCACTCGTGCAATTCTTAACCTAGACATGCTCAGTGTACATCCTGCGTGATTAATTAGATAAAAGGGACGTGATGAGACTAACTAAACTTTTTTCAAAGCTAGCACCATCTCAACAATCCTGTACTATATGGTTGCTGGCCCTGGCCCTTTTGGCCATGTAAAATCTACGATTAAAGGGGGGCACATAGATAGCATGTAATAAATGCAGCAAAAGTGCACTGCGCGCTTCGTATCAAACCCTACGAGCAAGCCATTGTAACCTCACACGTGCATTAAGATGGAGGTTTTAAAGCTTGTCATATGGGACCATTCCCATAGTGTTGCTGATGCTGATGAGAGCAGCTTTCGATCGATGCCCTAAAATTGTTGTGTTTCAAGTGGAAAAACTGCAAGTAAAATGCATTAAATGGTCATGGAGGTAACCAAAGCTTTGGGGTAAAATTGCTTTTCTTTCCCCACATTTTTATCATTTTTTTTCCTTTGAAAATATATAGATCAGTACGTAGCTCTGCGTATATATTGATGTTATCGTAAGCCTGATATATATATATATATATATATATATATATATGTTTGGTGGGTTATCTTGTTTTCTTGCTCTTCTTATTGTTTCTCTGTTCTTTTTCTTGCCTCCGATGTCTTACGTACTTTATCTTCTCTAAATTTTACTTTTTGATGATCTATTTGTTTCTGGACTATATATATAATGAAAGTAGTTTTCTCCACCTTTGATTTCTCTCAAGAGGAGGTCAAATCTGATTAATTTCAAGTTAATTGAGGAAATCAGATAACTTTGCTAGAATCACATTCTCATTGTTTGGATTGGAATATTTATGTATATATATGAGATAAGTTTTTTTTTTTTGAAATTATTGATAGAAGTTATGAAGGTCGACATGACATAAGCCATTCTTCAACTCTGAAGAGTTGGTTTAGTGAAAGATAGCAGATGACATAATGGACAATGAATTATTGGTAGTACTGCAAATTAAAAGTTTCACAAAAGATCCATTAAGTCGTGGGTTGAAATTATAAAACAATATCCAAATATAATGTTTATTTACTGTTTTTTTTAAATATATGAGAATAAAATAATTAATATTATATATTTCATTACTAGAAAATCAACAAAACCAATGAATTTTTTTATCGGTATTATTTACCAACAGAAATAATTTTTGTATATATTCATCCGCGATAGGATGAATGTATACCTCAATATATTAAAATCAATTGAAAGGAAACGAGTATTAAAATCAATTGAAAACCGCTCACCATTGTATTTGGTAATGTTGTGCGTTGTATTTTTTAATTAAAATAATAATTTAATACATTAATAATGTTGTGTGTGGTATTTTTTAACTATGATCCAAATGATTTTTAGATATTTTATAACGATGAAACTCTGATATATAATTAATCCCTTAACTTAATTTGGCAATGAAACAAAAATATTCCAAATGATAATTGGTCTTCTAGTCACGATTTTTTTGTTTAAACAAACTAGTGTGTAATATATAATATTTTTATTAATAATTGTTTTTCAACGTACGTAGATTTAATAAATTTTGATGAGATTGAAGACGGCAAAACTATGAATTTGGCTTAAATTATCCAAATTTTGCTCTTTCGATATCCAAAGACTCAATATATTCATTAAATCAAATTCTACACTCTAGAAGTGTGTGTATATTAATTATTAATGTTTTTATTTTCATATAGATATTTAAGAATTTAAATTCAGCTTATATTTTAGATTTTTAATTAATGAGGTCTAACTCACGTAATGATGTTATCGTGTGTATTTTATTGGGTATATTTTAACTACAAAGAACAAGTTAATTTTTAAATATAAAATATCAGATTAAAATGCATAATTCCAGCTTATTTTTTATTATTTTACACTTTAATTAAAGATTTAAAACAATAACTTTACATTAACACGAAATGATTTAATTAGAGATTCTAACAAATGCTTCTTTTTTTTTTAATATCCCTTAATATTTTGAATTCTCGTTTACTAAAATGATTCCATAAATAATATTTTTTAATTAAGAGCTTGTCAAACTCCCAAGAGATGTTGTAAATTGTAGTTTTTATTTCCCTATTTTACTTCGTCGGAAATAAGAGGAGGAGCCCATCGAAGGACAACCGATCTTATAAATCAAGGGCCAATCAAGTCAAACTTGTTAAAAAGGACATTTGACTTTTTCCTAATTGTTAAATGGTGTTTAACTGGCTGTGGGACCCACGGGAGAATGTTCAAATCATGAAAAAAAAAAAAAAGTGATTGATGGTTACCACCAAAATATTGACCCGTTAAATCAAATAAAATATGAGAATTTTATATTTATATTTAATTAATTAAATTAATTTAAAAAATATCTTTAAAAAACTAAATTATTTTAAAAATAAATAAATAAAAAGATTCATGATAACTCGAATTATTTTCAAGATAAAAAAAAACTTGAAAAAAGCAAATAAAATAAATTAATAGAGTTCAATCTCTAATTAAACAAATACTAAAAGATGGAATGGGAAAAAAAAACTTAAAAAAAAACTAAATTTGACAAAGAACATTAAATAAAATGACTCAAGATAACCCAGATTATTTTCTAAATCAGTGAATAATCTTATAAAAAGCAAATAAAGAAAAAACAAACGAAGCTCAATCTCCAATTGAATAAATATTGAAGTCTAGAATTGAAAAAACATAAACTTAAAAAAATATAAAAGAAAAAAACTAAGCAAACTCGAGTGAACTACCTAAACCAGGTTAATATCTAAAATTTACAACCATTGAAATCCTAAACTCGAGCTCAATGAAGAATCTCAATTCTCAAATAATTTAATGTTGAAGGATGAAATCAAGAAAAAAAAATTATATTTTTTAAAATTACCACAATGAAAAAAATAGCAATAAAAAAAAAGAAAATACTTCAAATTTGATAGGAAACAAAACTTAAGAAGAGTAAATTGTAAAAAAATTCAATTTAAAATATTATCTCTAATAAAATAAATATCAATAAAAATAATGAGGACCAATATTGAAAAATAAAAATATTAAAGGGGTGAAATTGAAAATGAATTCCAAATTTATAAATTATAACAAATAAAATAAATAATAATCAAAAGAATTGAGATCAAATTTAAATAAATAACAAATTAAAGGGTTGTTTTGATTTTTTAAATGGGCAGAATAAAAATCGAGAAGGAGAGAGGGAAAAAAAGATCGTTGGCGCCTAACCGGATAGTCGTTGGCCACATGCAGTGTCTTATCGCAAAGAGTATGTCGAGACAATTCAAACTCTGTTACAGAAGACAACGTTAGGCCACCAGATAACTTGCACACGCTGGTCGAATGGCACGAGAATCGCTTACATGATGACATGTGCACTGCATGAGTCAAAAAATTTTTTTTATATATATATATATATATATATATATATATATATATATATATGTGTGTGTGTGTGTGTGTACACTAATGAGAACGAACTCTAATAAGTTTATTGGGCATGATATTAAGAAATTCAACATCCTAAAAAAATAAAAATATTTATCATCAGATGTTACCCTCATCAATTCATGAAAAAAAAAACCGAAGTAAGAAAGAAAATAAGCATCCTTCTCTTAAAATGATGGCAAAATTCACATGAAGAAACCTCACATAGAAAAACGTTAACAACAGCCTATGCATGGCTATAATGGCAAGAATTCAGGCATAGTAACGGTAACATTATCAAAAAGGTGAATAATTTTAGATTTTTTTTTATTAGATTAATGTGAGTATTCGAATCAGTTTATATATATCTCAATTAATTTTATAAGTTTTAAAATTAATAATGATGTAAATCTCAACTAAATTAAAAAAAACAAATTTAAATTACATTCTTCATAATTTAAAAAAAAATAGTTATTTGGGTGATGGCACAAACAGCACATACATACTACTTTGTTAACAAATATTTTTGCCTTTGCTATGGTTTGGGCCTATGCCCCAACAGCAACAACATCTTCGTTTCCTTTTGGATCGTGGCCTTTCCTATTTTCATAATCAATTATCTGGTGACAAGTCCACACCAAATCATGTTCTACCAGTAATATATCTGCTTTTAGTCCTGGTTTTTGTCACGCCGGTTAGACGGCGTGGGCATGGCGACAGCAACAGACATTTCCTCCCCACAAGCTAGTTTCCGACGTGGTCTGCGGCGAGTTTTGTTTTCTTGAGGAGACAAGGGACAGAGTTTCCCATCAATCTGGGAGGGGACACAAACTAACAGAGGATAAAAGTGGATTTTGTTGGGAGGGTAAAATTGCACACTAGGAGATCAAAGAACACAAGAATTGAAGATTGATATCCACTTGGTTTATATCCAACAAATCTTTCTCTGTTTAGTTTTTTTTTTTTTTCTCAGCAACGAGATATTATTTCTTACGGAAAAAAATAATTAAGTCCTGCAATGTGGCATGGATACACATCCAATACATGCTAATGTGTTTTGAAAATATTTTTAATTAATTTCATTTTATATTTTACTATCTTAATATGATTTTCATTTACGATAAATTACCAAAAATAATACAAGAACATTTTAATTAATTCTCTTCAATACTGATCTGATAACATGATAGTATAGAAATACAAAACATATCATAAAATCATCTCAACCCAATAGCTTAAGTTATTATGTGAGGTCCCAGAATATAATTTATATTATTCTCTAATACACCCCCCCAAGTGAAAGATTTTTGGACTTGAAACTTGTATAAATCCATAATATCATGTGCTTAATTTTTATCAAATAAATGGGGATGATAAGATTCGAACTCGTGACGGCTTGATAATTAAAGCTCTGATACCATGTCAAAGAATTATCTCAACCCAATATCTTAAGCTATTAAGTGAGGTCCCAGGATATGAATTATATTATTCTCTAACAAAGTCAAGGATTAAAAATAACATTTGTTAACTCTAAAATAAAAACACCTGCAAAAAATAAGAAAAAATACAGAAAAATGTATCATGAATCTTTGTACTCATTTAAAGTGTAACATAAATGGAGAACATTAACAGGAAAAAAAAAAAAAGCAAGACAAAGCATCATTTAAATCAAGGTGCATATCAACTCACAAAATTTCTTCAACATGTGCCGCAGGCCAAGCCCATTGATTCACGAGACAAGACCATAGCAAGAGGCCCAACAAGAATTGTCTGTTTTATGTCCAGACAGAACCCAAATGGTTGTTGTTCTTCAGTTCTCACCAAAAACCCCTAACGTTAAACCCTACTCGCAGAGCTCCTTTCCCTTTCAAAGCTCTCTCCACCCAGCCCCCTTTATTTCCCTCTTTCTCTGCTAAAAAGCAAAAAATCTTTTCTGGGTTTCTGTTTTTTCGCTGAAAAATATATAATATTAACGATAACCATGAACAAGAATCCAAGGAAGAGAGGAGGCCCCCCGGGAAGAAACAAGAGGGGGGGCAGCAAGTTTTCTATGAATAGAGATCCCTTTTTCAGCAACAACAAAAGGCGTAAGAAGGGTGAGGATGAAGACATCGAATCCGAGGAGGAGGAGGAGTTGGACGGAGGAATGCTAAATGGTGGAGGAGAATCAGGGGAGGATGAGGAATTAATACCGGAGGAGACGGCGGAAGAGAAGAGGCAGCGGATTGCGAAAGCAGTGGTAGAGAATCTTAGAGCGAGAGAGAAGGAGCTTGAGGGTGAGGAGGATGAAGAGGGGGATAGAGAGTTTGAGAAGGAAGGTGAGAGGGATTCTTCTGTGGCTAAGAAATTGATGCAGCAACAGCTTGAAGAAAGTGGTCGCTTGAGAAGAGCCATTGCTTCTAGGTAAAAATAAGAGAAAAGTCCTCTTTCTTTTTTAAATCCATTTTTGCTTAACAATTTATGAATTGTTAGGATTAGTAACTTATCGGGTTTTTATTCACTGTTTCTATGCTACGTTACATTCTTTATTGTTTGTTTTGATTTTGTGCCCAAATGGTATCCTCGGGCCAGTTTTCCTGTCGTACATTTTGTTTGTGCCTGAAAAGACATGCCACTAGCATTGTGATGATTTTTTTTTTTTAATTTGCGAATTCTTGAACCTCAAACAAATCGTCTCCAATTTTAAACCTTTTTCCATTAGTAATTGATTGATTGTTTTACTCACTTTCTAAAGCTGAATTGAGCTATTTCTAGAGTGCTACTTGCATGATGTGGGCTAATCAAACTTAATGTTTGCTTTAGTGTTTCTGAAAGCTGAAGAACACATCTTTTCTGTTAATGTCATAAAGTAGGGAACTTTAAGGGCATCTTTAGATGTTTTAATTAGGATGGCATGTATATGTATTTTGTTTAGAATGCTTACATTCATGAGTACCTAGGGTTCAAAAGCCAGAGAGTGTCGATGGATTTGAAGTCCTTGTGAAGCATCGGCAATCTGTTACTGCTGTATGCCTTTCTGATGATGACTCGAAGGGCTTTTCTGCTTCCAAAGATGGCACAATTTTGCATTGGGATGTAGACAATGGAAAAGCTGAAAAATACCAATGGCCTAACGATGAAATACTAAGATCCCATGGGGCCAAGAATCCAGAAGGTCGAGCAACTAAGCATAGCAAGAATGTTTTGGCATTGGCTGTTAGTACTGATGGTCGGTATTTGGCCAGTGGAGGCTTGGATCGGCATGTTCATTTGTGGGACACTCGTACAAGAGAACATATTCAGGTAGATGTTGCTTAATGCTCTGCATTTCTTAAGCTCCCTCTATGAACTTTTATGTTTTATCTTAAAGAATTCAACTTGTAAATCTGGTATTGAACAACAGAAGAAGCATAAATTCTACCCTTGTTCCCAAAATGAAAGCACCAGATGAAGAAAACATAGCAAATCACAGTATTAGCTCTTGTTGCTGACATGTGGGAGATAGCTGAATGTTCAAGCTAACACAGCTCCTTTTCAAAATAAGGAGCTAATATCTATTACAACTACACAATTCCGGCTAAATATTGATTCTTAGAGCATTTCTAAGCAAATTTTTTTAAAAAAAAATCATCAGATTAACCCAGACTACTGCTGTTTTCATTAAGTTTTTACAATATGAGTGGTTCTAATCTTAGTCCCATACCAATAGTTTCTAAAGTCTTGTCTAAATTTGCATACACCTTATCTGGAACTCTCAAGATAAGTTATCTATCCTGCAAAAGATGCAAGTAATCTCATATCTCAAATTGCTGTAAGATTTTTTTTCCTATTAAATATCATTCTTAGTAGATGCTCTTGTAGTGTTATATTAGCAAGATTTCAATTATTCATATTAGTAGCATATTGTGTCATTTCCTATCAAATTTTGTGTCCTGTTAACTTGTTATTCTCTTCTATTATCTATTTTACAGGCTTTCCCAGGTCATAAAGGTCCTGTCTCATGTTTGACGTTTAGGAAAGGGAGTTCAGAACTTTTTTCTGGTTCATATGATCGATCAATCAAGATATGGAATGTAGAAGATAGAGCTTACATGAACACATTGTTTGGTCACCAAAGTGAAGTGTTAACAATTGATTGTTTGTGGCAAGAACGAGTGCTTGCTGTTGGACGTGATCGGAGCATGCAATTGTTTAAGGTATATAAAATAATGTTTTGATATTCACTTGGCCCACATGAAAGGAGGCATTACTGGTCGCATAAACTTGAGTTTATATCTGAAAATTAAATTGCCAGGACTCTTCTTTTGAAGCTATGACATTTCTATTCATGAATATTGGCACATGAATGATGACCTGTATAAAGAACAATCAAAGTGCAAAGGAATCATTTTTAATGCCTTTTTCTCCATCGGATCAAATTCTCATCTTGATTTTTCTAAATTTATGAGAAGATGATTTGTACATGCTCTAGTTCCATGTAAATTTTCAGTTGTAATTACTTAACATCCTTTTTCATATTCTACGAGCAGGTCCATGATGAGTCAAGGCTGATATTTCGTTCTTCTACGTCATCTTTGGAGTGCTGCTGTTTTATTGACAACAGCGAATTTGTGTCTGGATCAGATGACGGAAATATTGAGCTTTGGAGCGTACAAAAGAAGAAGCCTGTGTACATTGTTAAGAATGCTCATACTTCGTCGACTGATGTCAATAATGGTGAACTGAAGGATAATGGAAGAAATTACAATGGTCATATTGGTAAATACAAAGTTTCTTGCTGTCCTTTCACTGCATCTTTGAGGAAACTAGAATCTAGTTGCGGATTTGAAATATTATTTGGTGTCACTACCTGATTTCTTTGGTTGCATTGTGTTTTGCGGAAAAACACCTGACCCGTGGTCATTAAGTCTTAATTTGTTTGTATGCATGCTTAAGATTTTCAGATTGATTTTTCCTCTAATGACCTGGAAACTATTGTTGTTATGCAGCATCTTCCTGGGTAAGTTCAGTTGGTGTGTGTAGAGGCAGCGATCTTGCTGCCTCAGGGGCTGGAAATGGTTCTGTACGCTTATGGGCTGTAGAAGGTGCTGGCAAAGGCATCCGGCCCTTGTATGATCTTCCATTGGTAAGTACGCCAGTTGAATAACCTTTTCAATAACTGATATTTGGTTGTCAGTAATGGTATAGAAATACTATCAAATGGAAATATCGGAATTCTTTTTGCTCACCTTCCTACCTTCTTTCACCCACCAGCATCACTTTCCCGTTTTCCATTCTCTGTTTTCCTCTCTCATGTTACATATGTTCCTTCTGATGTTAAATTCAGCTACTGTGCAATTCATCACTTATCAGCCTATTGTATAATGCAGACTGGGTTTGTAAATTCTCTGGCCTTTGCAAAATCTGGAAAGTTCCTTCTCGCTGGGGTTGGACAGGTAATTGTATAGATCGATCTCGTGTTTTTTTAATTAAATATTTTTAACATGTTTATGATGTTTTATTATACAATTTTGTAATGCTTAAAGTTATTTTTGCTACAGGAACCTCGCCTAGGGAGATGGGGACACAATTCAGCTGCTCGAAACGGAGTTGCAATCCAGCAGTTGAAGCTTTTGTAGAGTAGAAAGAAGGATTTGATCCTTTACAGTAATGATTACTTGAGAAAGTAAATGAATATTCCTCGGTCCTTGTAACTCAATTTTGTTCAAATCTAATGGTTTATACCAGTTTATTCGATATCTTGCTGCACATTGTTAAGTGAATTCTCTCCTCCTAATTTTCGTGGTTGATACTTTCGTTTGGAAGGAAATACGAGTCATGATTTCTCAAACAATTGTTATTTATAATATCTGTTCATCCTTATTAACTGTCCTCACGACCAACAAACTGTCCATCTCTAGAGAAACCTTCACGTACCCCATACCGTGCGGCCATAACAGGTGCATCAACCATTTCCAGAACATTCATGGCTGTCAGCATCACCTCCCCCTTAGTATTTCTGATAATGACTCCCCAACCAGCAACAGCTGCGTCTGTATTTATTTTAAATGCATCCCCTGCTGGTCTCTTCCAACGTATAATTGCTGTCCTCCATGCCCATTATTAGTCCTAGCATTCTCCTCGTAAGCTTTCAGCAGAGCATAGGCCATCTCATTCACCGCAGAAAATCTTAATCAAACTTGTAATCCTTTCTCATAAAAAATATAAGAACACATCATAAAAGTAAATCATTAATATTAACAGAAAATGGGGAAATTACTGTGTTGGTACCGTGGATCAAGACCCAATGGACTGTGGACTTGCACAGTTGATCTTCTCCCATGATGTGAGGCAATTTTGTCCTTGGGGGGCTTTTGGCTGGAGACGTTTCTCTTCTTTGGGCTTCGGTTGGTGCTTCCTCCTATGGCTGCGCTTGGTTCCTGCTAACTCACAAGAGTCCTTTGCGCTCTTTCTTGAGTTTTCTTAGGGGGTCTGGGACAGCCGGGTTTTCTTCGGCTTAGGCCTCCTCTGGGTCTGTTCGGGCTCCTGTTCAGCAGCGTTACTTGAATTCGGAAACGGCTTAAGGCTCCAGGGAAGGCTTTGTCTTTTGTGGCGGTTGCTTTGATTTTTTATTGATTATGGCTATTTGCTCAGAAAAGGTGGACTGCAACGATGATTATGCATGAAATGCAAAGCTCACTTGGCTGGGTCTTGGTCCTTGTGCAACCATGGAAGAGTTGTCAAGTACATGCATGATTCTAGTACCGACTAGCAATGCTCCTTGTAGAGGAGTCTGCTACTTTATCAGTAAAAAATATCATATGCATCGTGACAAACAATCTCCAATAACTGCAAAATGGGGAGACCAAAAGTGTAAATCTAAGAGCTGCAAATAAGAGATAAAACCTTTACTACAAAGGACAAGACCCACAAGAATATTGGGATTGCAACATGCAAAGGCAAGAGAAAAAGACCTAGATTGCCTCTGATAAGAAAACCCTAGAAAAGCCCCTGGGAGGCTAGGAGCCAGGGATCCACTGGTCAGGCTATACCCATAACCGGGGAAAAAACTTAAGATATGTTATCTGTATCCATCAAGGTTTCCTATATGCATTGATATAGATTATCTAATGAGAGTAGTGTGTGTGTGTGTGTGTGTGTGTGTGTGTGTATAAACAATACTAATATTTATGTTTTGAATAAGATCATTTAGATAAGTTTCATATTGAGTTTGATAATATTCATGTTAAAGTAATTATCAAAAAAAAAAATCCATTTGAATGAGATTATATCCATCAAAAGTAATTATATCTATTATTAATCTATGTTAATTAAAAAAAATAAAGATATGTCAAGAAACACGGGGAAAATCATTGATGAATTAAAACTATTTATATCAAGAAATACAGGATAATAACTTACTTGACAAAGTGATATTTGGTTCCTGAACAAGGAAGAAAACAATTAAGAAAAATATTTTATCAAATGCTTTTTTTCCAAAACAGTAACATCTAGGTTTTGGGAGAGAAGTCCCAAAACGCCAAAAGCAAATAATTTTCCATTCGGAGCCTTTTTTATGCTGAGATGTTTGCCTTTGACAGGTAACTTTCAATAGAAATCGGTGTTAAGTTTGTGGGGCATGATCTTCCAAAACTAGTTTTTATAGGCATGAAACTCTAACCGAAACAAAGATTAAAAAAAAAAAAAAAAAGGGAATACGGGTGGAAGGGGGATGGCAAACAAATAAATAGCGAGAACTTGATGACAACGCTGTGAGACTCAAACTGGACAAGGTGAAGTATCAAGAAACTGCAGTGCGGATGATGAGCGTGAGGAAAATCTGCTAAGAACAAACAAGCTCATGCAAATCCTGTCAGGTAATTGTCCACTGGTGCTACCGATGTTCACATATCGGCATAAAATGCCCTGTTGGGCTGTAGTTTGGGTGGTTTCTCCAGCTAATAACTCTCACAAAATACTATCAAAACACACTTAAACATAGCATATCATTGCTGTAATTTTCTGGTACAAAACTCACACAAGAAAGGGATTACAATGGAGGAAACCACCCTCTCTGCTGCTGTTTCTTCTTCTCTGTTACAGCACCTGTTTCTGCCTATTTTCAGCCTAACTTTCGGCTGTACCTACTATCATTCTCTTCAATAATTTCAGCCCCATGTACCCTACCACTTGGACAAAATAATACACTTACCACACATTCAACTCTAGTGAACTTTAAGCTAACACTAGTCAACTAACTTTACAGCACATTAATAATAACATGCCCCTATTAGGTGGCATTATAGAATCTGAAACTTAATCTACATGGTTAACCTTCATGATTAGGAGGCATTCTAAACTTCCAAGCAAAAAGATATTCTACATGTAAGAGTTAAAGTTTTAGCCAACCTTGATTTCAACAACTAAAACAAAACACAGGTTGAAATGAAGAGCTCATTCTAGAAGCTACATTACCATAATAAATCATATGAAACATAAAATTTAACTAGCTTTCTATATGACACAGGAAAATAGATGAATGAAAACACCGGGAGTTCTTTCATTTGTCCTTCTGAAATTTCTCCACATATGCCTGCAACAAGATTGATAAATAAATAAATACGATAACAAAATTGCAAAAACAATGTGTAAAATAAATCATAAAAAGAAACATCGGTGCGCCACATAAATTTGTACCCCATAAAGGGATGAGAATGAGAAGCACTGGGAGAATACAGGCAAGGAAAAGGCTGCATTTGTAATCAAATTCATATTCCTTTCAAAATCAAATACAACATGAACAAGCACATCAACGCTCACCTGTACAAGTTTCGTCAGCTTTGGCTTTGAAACCGACAGATATTGTTCAATTTTTTCCTGCGTTGTTGGAATACTAGCACTGTGCATGGTACCAGTAACTTTGTCAACCACTTTCTTAACTATGTTCTTGTAAGCGTCTTTGCTGATTTGACCTTCCTTCCATGCAGGTTTCAGAAGATCCTTAACAAACTCCACCAGTGCAAACTTAAATGCACGATTTCCCTTGGCATCCTTGTTTTTCCTGCTCTCATCAGCTTTGCCATCACCGTCACTGTTCTCTAAGGTACCATTTTCTTGTGCGGTCTTATCCTGCTCTTGCACTTTATTGCCTTCACCAGACCCCACCCCATTGTTTTCCTTGGTAGCTTCAGAACTCGCAGCTGGTGCTGGCTGATTTAACTGGGAACTCTTTTCAGTAGACTCTTGCTCCAAGAAGAACTTGTTAAAGTCACCACCATTGGGTGCAGCAGCAAGAGATGAAGGGGACAAGCTTTTGGATAACAATTCTAGTTTCTTATCTGGAGGATTAGTATTGACATTAAGCTTCCCAGGCTCAACACTGTCGCACATAGGATCATACTGCTTCCGGGGTTCAACAGCTTGATTTGGCTGAATGGTCACTGCAGAATCTGGTTTCACAGTGACAGTGCCCTCTGAGTTGGCAAAGGTACCATCATGCGAATTATGAGCTTCATAAAGTTGTGGAAGCTGCTGTCCATTCACAAGTAACTGAACCAGAGTGGCGGATAGGTTGGTAAGCTGAGTCAAATGTTCATTACTGGCCATGTTTTGTGCTGTTGGAATCCCCAAATTCGCATGTGGAGCATTTGGATTCCCAGTATCTGGAATGTTGATCACTGTCCTCTCCTGAAATGGTGTTTGATTTTGAGGATTTGTTGTTGTCCCTCCTCTTGAAGCATTGGTCAAGATTGCTTCTTGAATTTGTCCAACAGTATTCAAATTCAGAATAGGTGAAGTATTTGAACTCTGGCCATTTTTGTTGAAGCTTTGTGATGCAAGGGTGTTGGCAGAAATGTTTATGTAGGAACTAGCAGTTTTTGCAGTCACACCATCATCATCATGCAGCAAAGCACTACCCCCAACCTCCTTTAAATTAAAGCCCTGTTGAATGGAAGATGTTTCATTTGAAATTGGCGGCATGACTGCAGCGGTATCATGCATCCGACCTGAACCCTCTTGAAGTTCATGACAGGATCCTTCGTTGATATGGTTAGAAGGTTGCAGTCTGTAGTTCCAATCCGGAGACATTTCCATATCACCAAGCCAATTCTCAGAAACATTAGTGTTATCACCAGAATTTTCAGTCTTCCATTGGAAGGCTTCCTTTTTGTCGATCTCAACCACTTCATTTGTTGGAGGATTACTGGCTGTCTTGTCCTCATCAGGATTATGGCCCCATCCATCCTCCATATGCCGTGCAGAGAGCCTCAGATTAGGTGCGTCCAATTTTTCATTTTTATCCTCACTCAACTTTGCAGAGTCTGAGGTATGACTTTCCCTCCATTTTGGACCCTTCCATGATTTTTCCAATTCATCCGAGTTTTGGCTTGGTGGCCACCTAACATCTCGTGATCTTTTGTCAGGACTTGCAAGTGTCTGATCATGATGAGAAAACCTGCAATATTTTCCATTCTGGCAATTGCCAGCAGCAAAAAATTTGCAGGGAATATCAGCTGCTCTGCGGGTTTCACGCTCAGCACGTCTCTCTGGAGATGCATATCTACGCCTTCGGTCATTATCTGTTTCTCTAATCACCTCATTTGCAGACCCCCTACTGGATGGATCAGAAGCACCATGATGAGCATGCCTGCAGGATTCACCCCTTCTACAGTTTCCCTTTAGAAAATTAGTGCAGCAATTGGCAGATCTTCCACTCCCCATTGGGTACTGCTTAGTATCATGAGAGATAGGATATTTAGAAGCTGCAGTTTTCCTGGGTCTTTCCCAATCATCCTCATAAGTCTCAGTATCTTGGTGAAGAAACTGGCAATGACTGCCTCTCCTGCATCTCCCAGCAACAAAATCCTTACATAATTGAGCTGATACACCAGATCTACTTCTAGTTCTGTCATATGCTCCTGATTCTCGCCCGAAGCCATAGACGGGGCTCCGGCTCCGGCTCCGACTTCGACTCAGGCTCCTGCTTTTGCAGACAAACCAGAGACAGGACAAGTCAACCAATGCCAACCAACTGAATCAACTTCGAAAGAAAAAACAAGACGACCTTTAGAAATGTTGAATGCAGAGTCAAATTGAGGTAAAGCAGTTTATAACAGGCAATGAACTTATTACATAGTGTGAAGAGCACTACCTGGTTCATTAAAAGCATGAAACAGAAACACCCAAACCATAAACTAACAAGCAAAGTTGCTGAAACTTGAATAAATCTAAACTTTCTAGTGGTTAAGATGGCATTGCATGTCCAATGAAAATCTCTACAGAACTAAAAGCGTGTGATTCTTGACTCTTTAGTGATATAGAAGATATTTTAAGGCTACCATTACTATTCCATTACATGTAGATCTCATTGCGTGTAGGTGCCAGATAGATTTAGCAATAGTTGACTAAAAAATAGGACATTGACAAGAATGCTAATAGCTGTATCAGTAAGTATGCTGAGCAAATAACCAAACCTTCTTAATCTTTTATATTCATTCTTGGGAGAGTTTCGAAAACTTTGCTGTCTCCATTCATCAAGACCAGGAGACATTCTAGTTCCATAACTCTCATCTTCATAGGTGGCTTTCAAAGTTCTACTATGGTCCTCATCGATATTATCAACCCTGTGGGAGCCTCTTCTTCCAGGCAAAGGTTCCATAGCCAACCACTTGGAGCGAGTGCTGCCAGCAGCTTCAGGTGGGAGCCAGTCACATCGTGATTCTTTGTCACGAAAAGGTATTCCTGCTTTCCCAGGCAATGCATTGTCTTCCACATCTTCAAATGACATTTGAGACCCTTCTTTCAAATCCCATTTTGAACTACGTTTGCGGCCACTCCCACTCATTTTGACAGAAGCAGTACCACCTTCTTTCATTCAACTGGAGCACCTGGCGACAGGGAAAAGCCATGGATCCATCTATCATGATGACATTAAATTAATCCTTATTTATTTGGTTTCTCATTCTCCTCAAGTTGCATGAAAATATCCTATTACAAGCGAGATTCATATTTCAAGTTTTAGATGTAGCTAACATAAACTAATAAAATAAAGCTATATTAACCTAGAAAATGAACAGACAAAAGAAAATCTCAATTTCAAACAGCTTTCATCTTTTATATAAATCAGATGTAGCTAAAATAAACCAATAGCTCCATGCAACCAAAAAGTAAATAGAATAGACAGTCATAAAAAGAACACAGCTTAAACCACAGCCCTACCGTTCTTTTTAAGTACACGAAGTTAGAGGAGAATTAAAAAATTGACTTCTCTTCCAGCTAGTAAGAAGAAACAAATGACGCATTAACTTTGACCAAAAGCAGAAAGGAAGCTCTTCTGTTAGTAACACAAGGAGAGGGATAGAACACAACTCCTTAATTTATATTTGATTGATCCAGCAAACTAAAAGAACATAAAGTATAAACAAAAATGAAAGAAAAGTCTTCCATATCTTATATCTGATTTCTGAAATCATATTAGTAGCTTTACAAAATACAAATTTCCTAAATACATAGTGGATCTCAAACACAATTCACTAATTAATTCCTAAGACAATCAATCAAAGTATACCCTTCCCTTATACACTAACTCAATCGAGATTAACATTTCTATTGGATAGTTTGCTAGTTTAATTAAACCCCTTTTTTATCAAGCTCAAATGAAAACACTACTGGATTTGTTTTTGGGATTAACTGGACCTGAACTAAGTGCCCCTCAAAAATAAAAGAAAATGAATACAAAGAAAGTGAAAGTTGAAAAGATATTCATTGTAGGTGCAGGTTCAAAAATCATTACTCCCATATCACATGTCCAGTAGTTTCAATGAAAGAGCAAGTGTATTTCCTTTTGACCCCAAACACAAAACAAATTGTAAAGAGAATTATAAACAGAGCAATGAAAGGAGTGGCTGACAATAATAAAATAAAAACCCCACCCATTACACAAACAAATAAACAACAAAAGAAGTTCCTTTGATTAATGCCACTACAAGCAACATTCTATGCAATTTCCACTACTACAAGTACATCCACAAAGTTAGAACAGTCTATCCATCCATTTCCAACAAACCACAATGAGAATCCTTTAACAATTTGCAAAAACAAGGTAACTAGCTTGCTAAAATAAGTACAGGATCAAGCAACACATGCACTACTTTTTTTGGGAGGGTTCAGTTTGTTTGGGCCTTAGCATGCAAGCCTGAAATGGATGCTCAGCCTTGCATAGTTAAACATGAAACTGACTCCACTTAAATGCAACCAGGCCATCTCCTATCCAGGAGAGAACATGCAGTCCAAATTACATCCCACAAGATTTTGATTGGGTCCAAATCATCTGCATGATATGTTTGGAACAAAACCCATTTTTCACCACAATAAGGCAATTTCCAATTCTGTATTACTAATAGAACGCACATTTGTGTTATTTCTTGCTTATTGCAAACCCAAGATGGCTACAAACAGGTGAACTTCAACTGTATGCTAGGACTGTCATTCTATCAGTAATATAGGAAAATCTAAAAACAAAAACAGAGAGAGAGGCCACTATATGGCAACTTGAGATTTTCTAGTTATCACGATGCAGTGTAGAATGTGACATGGGAAATAACATTGACTACCACCCTCAATAATTTCACCCCTCTGCCCTCCCACAAAGTCACTCACATCTTACTTGGTCCTCTATTGCTTTCATGAATTTTTCTTTACATTTTCATTTTCAATTTTTCTTGTTCACTGTCCAACACTCACCATCAAAGAGCATAGCTAGCCTAATCGAGATTTATGTAATTTATCCTTCATCTGATAAGGACCAACCACGGGATGGACCCCTTAGCTAGGCAACATAAACAACTGACCTAAGCCACTGTCAATACATCCGATGGAACACTCTCTTAAACTCTTCCACAACAACTAAACTTTAGATCATCCCACTCTTAACAGGAGTAAAAGGGGGCCACATGTGTTTTCATAATTCATTCATTACAGAAAAAAAGGGCAAAGGCTCCATATAGATCCTGGAACAATCATATTGTACAAGGAAATTCGCCCATGTCAACCTAACAGTCATCACTGATAGAAACTACACCTTCGTATATGATATACCACATTTATACGTCAAATGACAACTCTTTCTCCCACACTCGCTGTCAAACTTCCCTTAGTATTACAGAACTACGCAATCTATAAATTGATGAAGACCATGAATTATAGTTTGTGCTAGCACTTTCCCTTAGTAAGATAGACTATTCTACTGCCTTTCTATATTAACCCCTTTTCATAGGCTCCCTAGCATAAAACTAGTTAATTTCGGAAATCGTGATGTCGTAACTTTATCTTTCTCAATCACTCTTTTCCCAAAGTCTATCATGTAGCAACTCATTAATTGAGAACCTTGATAGTTCATGCAACTGCGATATCATCCTTGCTCTTAGATTTAAAACCAAAGTACACCTTCATTAACCAAGCATCTTTTCCATCATCAATCTTATAACCAATTTTACTTGACCAAACCTAGCACTTCCAAACTTCCATAGAGATTCTTGCAAATCTACATGCTTTTTGTATCTTCTTCATGACTTCCTTCAACATAGAGATTTAATCCTACATGAGGAATTGAATTGATATTTCTTAATACCTTCAATGTGATAAGTTCTCCAAGATTCTCCAAGTGGCTACCATCCTTTATTTTCTCCTCTCTTAATGAAATGCTATGAATATACACTTCCCTTAATTCGGAGTTTGACCTTTTCTATCCTATTCAATAAACTAATTTGAATAGAAATCGTACTCGCTTTTGAGTCCCAACCTTTATATACAACTCTTATACATTTTCAGGCCCAGCTTCTCTAACTCCTAATTCCTTAGCTGGCCTATAATTTTCCCAAAGGATGTTCTGACAAGATTCCACGAAATATTCTTAAGTACAAAGGGATAGTTGATCAATATTACTACCAGCATAGTTCACCCCACCTTAACCATTCAATAATCTCATAGGAATGGTGTTTCAAATGCCACAAATATCAAAACATTACCCTATCTATATGTCATTTTTTCAAAGATTGGCTTAAATCTCAGAATCTTTACAGCACCTATAGTCACAATTTTAATCAGCTTTACAATAGTGCTTCGGGCCCATGAGAACACAAGTCATCAGAAATCTCTTTCATCGATTTCTTTTATTTCAAAATAATCCAATAAAGCTGCAACTAGATAACATCGCATGGACTGAACATCATGTCAGATTAATATAAAATAGGAACATATTCCCATGTGCCATTTTTCCATATTCCCATGTGCCATTTTTCCTTTTTGTCAGCCATATGACAAACCACCAACAAACAAACAGTTATATTTCTATATATAAAAAGTTATGTCCTGCGAATTGCGAGTTCTTTACATCTTTCCAAAATATTCAAAAATATGGCATCAATGCTGCCCTCGTAACATTTTCCACAAAAAAAGTGGTAGAATTTGCTGATGATCAATGATTTGATCACTCATAACAATCAATATAGTACAGTAGCTTGAACATGAAGTCCAACTTTAATTCCCCCAATGCTTCCACGCAAAATGATATCGATGGACATTAGACCTCAAAAAATCAATAAATTTACTATTGCGGATGGATTCTTTGACACCTCCTGAACTATGATGGAGGTTTCACAATGCTACCTCAAACCCTTTTCAATGGTCTCCAGTCCAACAAATTGACCAAGATCCATTAATTTTTGCCATGATTCAATGTTCCAGTTGTGGAAGGATTGCAATCCATTACAAAAATAATTACATCAGTTACTTTTGAACATTTTGGAAATCCCTCCACGCATTGACCTCTTGAGTCACTGCATAAACATTATATCTGATATTAGCAATCGGGTAAATGTTTTCTATGGAGAGGCATAGAACTATAGCACATATGGGCACATTACCCTAGTAGTGATCTACTAGTGTGTAAGCAGTTAGCCTAGAAAAAAGATAGAACCTAATGACTCAGGCAAATGGATATATTATTGTGATTTTATTACCTAACCTAACTATCCGGGTTATGGCATTGATGTCATAATAGTTACACTAAGCACACAGCAGATATTAAATAGATGCATATTTTACGCAAACATCAAGTCCTGTATATCATTCAACAGGCAATTATGCAAAAACTTGCACAGCAAGCAAAGTTGAAAATAGATAGATGAATCAAATTACAGTTCAGTCTGTGACTAATGAATTCATGAATGAAGCACTCTTCCCAATTCATTGAAGCGAAAAAGTATCATCGCTTGTATTACTACATCATTATTAAAATTTAACCTTCGCTCAGCATCCCTAAAATTTGACTATTTGAGCATCCAGTTATCTAACCTAATTTAAGAACTCGGGAGCAAAATAATTCAAAAAACTAGATTATGGCAGTCTTCAAGATTTATTTCTGATGCATCTCAACATCTGAGTCCTAAACAACCCATCAACACTCCATGAACCTAAAGCCAATATTATTTATTAGTAATACAAACCATTTTAGTATAAAACTCAAATTCCTATCAAGCCCAATCTACACTTAGAACCCAAAATTTCCCTCAACACAATACTAAAAATGGTGACCCCCAGATTAGTCCCTAAGACAGCTAAAACCATTTCTTTTCATTATACACTATTGCTTTTTAACCCTATCAAATCAAGAACCCATAATCCAAAAACGAATTAAAGTTTACAAGAATCGAAAAAGTTGCAAGCTTTTCCAAAGAAAGACTAAAAATAATCAAAACCCATGAACTAAAAATAATCTCCAAAGAAGTATCACCACACAAACTGAGAAACCCCAATTTAAAGCAGCAAACCCTAAAGGAACCCTAATCATTGTGTTCAATAACTTCTCTACATTATCGAACTCAAAATCAGAACTTGAGCAAAACCCATTAAAAAGAATAAACACAAAACCCTAAAATCAAGAAAAACAGAAGCATACAAAGAGAGAAACTTTATAAAAGATCGAAAACGAGAGTACTTACATGGAAATTAAGGAGAGAAAACCATGTAAGAGAACCAAAGTGAGAGCACAAATGGGAGAGATTCGAGAGCTCAGTTAAGAAGTAAGCGAAGAAGTAAAGAGTGTTTTTAGTTAGACACTAGAAATGTGTCCAGCGATAGTTGCGTGTCAATTTTTTTATATAAAAATATCATAGAAAGTTAAAATTTAAAAGTGTTAAATTTTTTTATAAAATTATTTTTAAAATTATTGATTTTATCTGTAACTCCTAATCTAAAAATTATATTTATAATATTAATAATAATATTAAACTTTTATGATTTAAATTTAAGTGAGTTTAGCTGCAACATCAAACCCGGAGTTTTTGATATGAGTCTAGTTGTAAGGTCTTATTATAAAAATATGATAATTAAAAAAAAAATAAATTAATATTACAGAAATAAATTAAAAAATTAATTAAAAAGAAAAAACAATAAAGCAAAGCATTATTCTGATGAATGGTGCTTTGCAAGGATGGATACAGTAAAATCCCTTTATGAGATTACAATAATTTAATGACCAGTAAACAAAACAAATTATAAAGTTTAATTCTTAATCAAATTGATATTAAAAGATGAAATTGAAAGAAAAAACTACTTATGAAAAAGAAAAAAAATCTGAATCACCCGTCAAACCTAGGATTCGTGTTATGAAATTGGAAGAAAAAAGATTGATGTCTTTTAGTTATAGTTAATTACAATATTTAAAGAAGAAATTGGAAGAAAAAAACTATTAAAGAAAAAAAAATTCTGAATCAACTGGGTTAACTCACCAAATCAGGTAAACCCATCAAATCTGGGATTCGTGTTATGAAAGTGTGATAACTAAATAGAAAAAAATTAACATTATTAAAGTAAAATGAATAAAAAAAGATTAATTAAAAAGAAAAAACAAAGGAAAAAAAAACCTACAAGAAGGGAAAAAAAACTAATGAAGAAAAAGAAAAAAAAAATCTGAATTAACTGGGTTAACCCGTCAAACTAGGTTAATTCGTCAAACCTGGGATTCGTATCATGAAAGTTTGATAACTAAATAGAAAAAAACTTAATATCAACAAACTAAATTTTAAAAAAAATTAAAAAGAAAAAAAACGCAAAAAGCAAAAAAAAAATGCTAAACAAAAAAAATATTAATTTAAAAAAACAAAGAAAAAAAAGCCTACATGAAGAAAAAAACTAATGAAGAAAAAGAAAAAATATGAATTAACTGGGTTAACCCTTCATATCAGGTTAAGCCGTCAAATCTGGGATTCGTGTAATGAAAGTTTGATAATTGAATAGAAAAAAAAATTTATGGGTTAACCCAGAATTAGCTAGGTTAACTCGTCAAACCCGGAATCCGTGTCATAAAAGTTTAATAACTAAATAGAAAAAATTTAACATTAACAAACTAAATTAAACGAAAAAATTAATTAAAAAGAAAAATCAGAAAAAAAAATCCAAGTTAACCCGTCAAACCCAAAAC
>Ga0325414_1001395_pt1 | contig 23203 bp, 10 predicted proteins | sample PopdelMetagenome_8_FD_206183 | JGI IMG/M metagenome (GOLD analysis project Ga0325414, IMG submission 206183) | Populus deltoides microbial communities from Bellville, Georgia, United States - Leaf-PdKOR-R3 | ecosystem: Host-associated > Plants > Phyllosphere > Phylloplane/Leaf | place: USA... | reverse complement strand
TAGTTCATGATTGGTTCTCTCATAAATCATTACCATTAAATTTACTGCTCAAGGTCCTTAAAGGGGGTTATCCTCCTTCCAACAATGAGCTTGTAATGAGGCCTTACAGCGAGGTCAGGTGGAGGCTCCAAGAACACAGGCGATGACGTTCTTGTCTAGTCTTTGGTCACTGTGCTTTTGTGGAGCACACTTTCATGCTTCCTGTTGCTCAAAAATCAGTTGAAAGACAAGGATTTGTTAGCAGATAGTAATTAGCAAGATTACTTTGATTAAGAGCATTTAATTTGGAGAGAGAGACCTCAATCTGGTCTCCGATGCAGATGGCTAGGGCATTATTTATGTACGTGATACCATACTATTGTCCATCTCTGCAAGATTGGAGGCCCTGAACATCATTGGCATATCACATGCATACATCACTCCCTCCTCCTTACATTCAAGCAAAAAACGTTGTATATCATGAATATAATCCTAAGATTTCACTTAAAATCTGCGCATGATACAGAGAAAGATGTCGTCCTGTCAATATGCCAAAGCAAAAATTTCTCCAGACCAGAGAAAACTAGTACGACAATTTTGAACACATTGAGACAACCGTTGGTTAAATTAAAATTCTTGCAATTCAAGACAAAAATTAAAGGATTATCTTTGCAGAGACGATTTTTTTTTTTTTAAAAAAAAAATTCCCATTTCAATAGTTAGACTTTATAATGGGAGGTCGCTTGCTCATTTTTTAATCCCTTTTGGCTTTGGATGCGCTATTTTCGTTATAATCTGGTGATCTTTTCGGGTAATTTAAGTACTTTTATTAGTTTTAAATTAGAAACAACAATTAATACACCATAAATTTTTAAAATGCTAGTCAGAACTTAGAAATGGATTTAAATAAAAAAATATTTTTTCTTAAAAAACAGACTCTAAAATTACAACAATTATACGACAGGACAGCATAAATTGCAGGGGTGGGGATCAAGGAGGCTATAGCTTTTCCTTAATTTTACTAGTTAAGGTATTTTCTTGCTAGCTTTTGCATATAAAAATCAGTTTATGTTTTGGGCCAAGTATGAACATCATGAAGTCAAGTAACATCAAATTCGAACAAGCATTATTGTGAAGCAAAATGAAATGCGGATCTACAAAGGATCCAAGGCAGATATATTCTTAGTGCTTTGGAAAGACACGACAGAATTTCTGGACGTGAAAATTAACCTCCGGGCGAGTTGTATGAATCCTGAGCAACTAAAATGGTGGAACGAATACGTAACCAGGACATGTTCGCCCTACCCTCGTAAATTAAAATGCATTTCCATGATATAGTTAGATTTTTCTTCTCTCTGAATTGATTGCTTTTATGCATATGAAAAGTCGCCATAAACAAATGCTAATCTGCATGTTGAACTCAAATTGAAAACCACCCAGTCCCGATTTTACCATGCAGTTTCAGCTATTGTCCCTCCTTATTTGCTGTATAGACTTGCCGATATTGCGAGAACTAGGCGTCGTCAAGTGGGAGTCAAACATTTGTGCACTGTTGCACGGCAATTAGATCAAGGTTGTCAATTCCGTTTTGATAAGTGTTTTGTTTTTTCAATTGGAATGGAATGTTTCAGTTTCGGAGTGTTTCGACGTGCCGTTTCGGGGTTGTACTGTTCTCATATATATTTATATATATAAATTCAACAAACATAATTCAAATTCAAAATAAATTAATTATAAATTATGCAATACAAACACAATGCCAAACAAATATAATTTCAAAATTTAAAATATTTCTAAATAGTCAAGATTAAATAAATCTTTAACTTAAAGTAATTCAACTTAAACAAAATATCAAAATATTATGAAAGTAAAATTTTTAACACAAATATTTTAAATATAAAGTTAGGTCAATGTTATTAAGGCTAATGGAATCTAAAGCATCCTTTGTTTTGCTCAAATTCCTACAAAGTATAAACATAAAAAAACAACATGAATATAAACCATATATATTAGTGATAAATCTAATTTTAAAAAATTAATATCATTATTAATGAAAATAGTAATAATAATTTTCAATGTTATTATTAATATCATTGTTATAGAAAATAGTAATAAAAATGAGCTTTTTATAATTGGATGGTTTAATTAATTAAATTGAATAAGATTCAATTTGATTCAATAACTTTTCAAGAGCGGAATGGAACATGTGGAATGGAACAGGAACGTTCCGGGCGGAATTTAGCCGAAAAATCCGGAACGGACCGAGATTTAAAATGAGATAAAATTTATTCCGTTTTGTTTCGTTTTTTGAATTGGTATGGAATATTTCGGCCATTCCAAACAGAACAGAACGGAATTAACAACCTTGAATTAGACATTCTCGTGCCCTGTGTCTAAAGCAGGGCGAAAGGATCTCGCATTCATTTGGTTTTGCTCCAGGCAGTTGTTGCATAGCTCGATGCATGAACCGTAGGGGCCAGACCATTCATAACAATTGACCAATCCCCTAGAAGAAGATTTGGCTGTCCTAAAAGAAGATTTGGTTGACAACGGAAACCACCACCCACACAAAATGGTAAGTAATCATGCTGAAGGATGATTGCCTCCAAAGCACACAATTATTGCTTCATATTTAGAAACTCTGAAATATCTCATCAGTCTGTTACAAATTGTTTACATAACGCTGCAGCAAGAACGATAACATTTAAGAACTATGAACAAGGCAAAGATCTTAGAATTTCTATTGACACAAATCACGTTTCATTTCCAACTGCAAATGAGCTAGAGATACCTCAACACATTAGCCACAGCATGAGCCACAGGCAGGCAAGGAACCTGGAAGTAAAGGATATCAAAATTGTGTTTAACAAAAAGTTGTAAAGCAAACACTTAAATATCCAAAAATCAATAAAATAAACTTACTATGATCAATCCCTCTAACATTGTCCAGCCCCCGGGGTGGGCCACGTGGGCCACCGCCATATGGTCCACTCCCAGGACCTCCTGGGCCACCATCCCATTTCTTGCTAGAACCAGATCCTTTTCTGTACGCATCTGTCTTTTCCATCTAAGACATGGAAGGAATAAAGAAGATCACTCTCTAGAGCTAGAAGACAAGCGCCAAAACAGGCATATTATGACAAAGCAACAAGGTAAAATCATTATATTACCGAGAACATAGTAGAAAAGAACACGCCTATGAAATTCACAATAGCCCAGAAGAAGTCAGTGATTGTTCTTAGTCGCCATATTGATCGCTGGGATTTCACAACACCTGACAACAACAGCAAGAAGAAGAAGGACGCAAACATATTGTTGTTAATCATTCATGACAATAATAATCAAAGAGAAGGAAAAGCTCCCAATCAATTTTCAATGCTCATCATGTTTGTTTCCCCTTTAAAATTCACACCAAGAAAAGAAATGTACATGTTGCCCCGATCAACCATACAGTTAGTCAACCACAGTTTTTGCTTGTTGTCACTATTTCATTCAATGTTGCCACCCAATTGCATTACAAGCCACAGGGTTATAGAGCATTTTACAAGCAATTAATTTCATCACCCAATTTTCACAAATGATAAAGTACCACATAATATTTAAGTCAAACAACACCATAAAAGAGACATGAGGACTGGATTAAGAAAAAGCACAGGACATCATCAACTTTCACACAAGACAACATGTTGTAAAAGAAGAGCATCGACATCAAAACTAATAACGGAAAGGCAGGAAAATGTTGATTGTATAAAGTTTCCAGCATAAGAGAAAATTAGAAACAGTCCCCAGAAGAATTGATTGTCTAAATGTGTAGCGACCAAGAATTAATAATGTCAGCACACAGATTTCACGTGCAAGAGAAAACACTAACGGGTAAATTTAATGTCCCATCAATTTCATCAAAACATGTACTATCTTCCACCTTAAAATGGTTTGTGATCCTCTTGAAGAACCATAAGTTGTTCGATTAGAAGCTCAAAAGATCAGATCATGGCATGATCAAGCTCCTGCGTCATTAACATCGACATAACAGATAATCTAATTAAAGAAACTCGAAGCATAATTTATGTTCATTTTTTTATGCATGAATTCATCTTAGGCACAATTAGTTCTTCACCCTGTCAATTTAAACGTTGACTTAAAAAATCAAGTCACGCTAAAACCCTAATTCATAAATTGAATGCATGGAACAAAAAATCACAAATCATATAGATAGATTCGCAAAAGAGAAAAGGGCTAGATAAAATTCACAAAAATCAAACCCTAACATTTGAGAGATTAAAATGATGAAGAAAACGTAGAGAGGAGAAAGAGAGTGCCTAACCTCGTTCGACGTAAGCCATGGGTGAGAGCGACAGGGTGTGAGAGAGCAAATTTCAAGGTTTCTTCGATCAATTTTGAGATTAATTATATCGAGGGAGCTTGAGTGTTGTAATTTTTACGCTTATATATCTTGATGGCGTCTTTCGAACAGCGACATAATTATTACACCTTCGGTTGATTTTGATTGGCTATAGCCCTGTCGAGGTGCACGTGGTGGAGTATTAGTGGTCATGATGAAATCATTGAAGTGCAGGTACAAATACGGTGCTCCGTGATATAGTAGTAGTAATAGAAAAATGAACATGGCAGCTTCAAAATCTTGATCTAACTGGATGGGCTTTAAGATTTGAACCTGTCATTTTGGTCCTCCTATAATGTCTTATTTATTTATTTATTAATATATATATATATATATTCAGGTTAATTTATACATATTTTAATTAATTTTACAGATTTTAAAATTAATAATCATATCAATCTCTAATAATTTCAAAAAAACTTAAATTTATAATTATTAAAAAATAAATCTAAAACCTCAACTATCAAACTATCTTTAATATTATTCTACGGTAATGTTACCTTGCCATGACTCAGCTCTCTCGTAGCTTTCTATTTATCAAAAACATAGGGATAAAAGACTAAGTTAGGGATAAAACAATTTTTTTTTTCTTTTAAATGTATTTTTCATTCTCACTTTGATTGGGTGTATAAAAGTATTTACAGCTTATTTTTAACAATGGAATACCCTCATTGTCCTTAAAAGAAAACAATCAAATACTTAGTTGCCGGGGTTTTTTTTAGATTTTATATTTTTTTACACAGACCCTTTATATCATAATTAATTAAGTCTTGCTTTGGGGTTTTTTTTTATATTTTTCATATTCTTAGCACAATAAAATCATAAAATTACCCTTTACCTCACAATTAATTTAGGCTTGTTTCAGGGGATTTTATATATTTTCAAGTGGGTTTTTTCATTATAACCATATTGATAAAGGGGTAAAATGACCTTCACGATAATTAAAAAAAAAATTGTCATGCATGTAAGAGAGTCCGTGGCGTTTCAGCGGTGTGTGCAACATTAAATGACAGTATGAGAATGACTTCTACCGTGTTATTGGATTTCTCATGTCATCCTCTTCCACACTAGGCGGCGTGTATTAGGTTTTGATGGATAGATTGTTGCTGGAGCTCTTTTTTCCCTTTTCTTCTCTCTCTTTCATCAAGATTTGCGCATGAGTTTTAAAATTTCAAAGCAGTTTCTTGATTAGGTATATTCGCGTATCAATCTTTATTCTTTTTATTGTTTTAATTTTTATCTTTAACCATCTTGTAAGTTTTTTTTTGTTTTTTTCAATTATGTCCTTCAATCTAGATTTTTTTTATTTTTTAATCTTTAAATTTGGTCTTGATTTTTTTTCTTGCCTATTTTGTAAACTTTCAATTGTTTTCAATTTCATCCTTTAATAAAATGTTTTAATTTGTTAATTTTTAAAATGTTTTATTTTTTCTTGCCTCTTTTGTTAATTTTTTTAATATTTGGTCCTCATTCTTTTAGTGATTTCTTTTATTTTTAATTATTTTGTCAAATTAATTTTTCTTTTCAACTTAGCCCTTCAATCTAAAATTTTCCACCCTCTCTCTCTCTCTCTCTTCAAATTTAATCATCATTCTTTTAATTGTTATTTTTTCTTTTGAATTATATTTTGTGATTGATTTTTTTTTCAATTTCATCTTTTGACATTTGATTTTTTTTTTAATTTTAAGTTTTATGGTTTTTTTGGTTTTGGTGCTTCCAATCAAATGGCTCGGGTCATGAGTTTTATAAGCTGACATAGTTCCCAATTTTTTAAAACTTATTTTCTTTTTCGATCTCATTACTTGACATTGTTTTTTTTTTTTTTAAAAAAAAAAGGCTTCATGGTTTTCTTCATTTCCCTTTTTTATATGATTTTCCCGATCTCATGACTTGGCAAATGGGTTTGGCTGGTTAACTTAGGTGGGTTCGTGCCCTTTTTTTTCTTCTTTTTAGTTACTATTTTTTTCTTTTGAATCCTCTTGTGTAATTGATTTTTTTATTTTATCCTTCAATATTTAATTTTTATGAGAATTGGCTTTCATGGTTTTTTTCATATTTGGTGCTTTCGATCGAATGGCTTGGAGTGCGAGTTTTTTAAGCTAATATGAGTTGGCATTATTTTTTTTACTTATTTTTTTTTCATCTCATAATTCAACATTGTTCTTTTAAAAAAAAAAATGAGTTTCATGATTTTCTTTGTTTTCCTATCACTTTAGGGTTATCTCAATCTCATAACCTAATCTATGAGTTTGGCGAGTTGACTCGGGCAAACTCAAGCTTTTTTTTTTCCATATAATTTCTAATTTTTTAATCAATTCCATCTCATGATTCAATATTCAACATTGTTTTTTTTTTTTAAAATTGAGTTTCATGATTTTCTTCATTGTACTTTTTTCAGGTTATCCCAATCTCATAACATGACTCGTAGGTTTGACGATTTGGCCTGAGCGGGCTCAAGTCTTTTTTAGAATTGGCTTTTTTTTTATGCTTTTGTATGTTTGATTTTTTTTTCAATTTTATCTTTCAATATTTGGTTAGTTGAAATATGGGCTTCAATGTCTTTCAAAATTTGTTGATTTTAGTCAAATAACTTGAATCACAGACTTAATGGGTTAACACAAGTTGACATTAATTTTTTCTTTTTTTCCTTTTCTTTTTTTTTCATCATTTAACATTGAATTTTTTTCTTTTTTAAAATATGCTTAAATCGGCTAAACATTAATTTTTTAACCAGGTTTTTATCTGATTTACGACAAACAAGTTACATAGCTAGTTTTTATTATACAGTGAAAGAAGGAAAATTCTATACATATAGAACTTTTATGTGATACCAGGGGTGAGCATTTTTAGTTTTGTTTGATTTGGTATTTGGTTAAAAAATCCATCAAGCCAAAATTATATTTTTTTAAATTATGAACCGAACAAACCAACCAGTTCAAATTGACTAGTTTAGCTTGGTTTTTTTCCTTTCAAAACTAGCTTGACCTATGTCAATTTAATTGGGATTCTTTTGTAAAACCTCGATCTAAAATCGATAAGTCTAGGTTAAATAAGGTAATTATTAATTGAAAAATGATAAATTAAGGAGAAAATTCTTGTGAATCGGGATGAACATCTCAGGAGATTAATTTAAATTTCAAATGAAATAAAGCAATAAACCGGTACACGAAATATTAACTAGCGACAAGTCATGTAAATTTCCTGACCGGGTAAAATAATTTTGAGGGCAGAAATTTTGTAAATTTGGGTGATATTATTTATAAAATAGTAGGAAGTTTCAAATAAATTAATGCATGACTATTTGCACGAGAAACAATGATTTTTGATATAAACATCGTGCACAATTACGTTATTTGAACCAAAAATGGTAAAAACATCTAAGTTTTATGATAATTATGAATAGGAATCTCCAACAAATTATTCTAAAACCCATAATAATTTAAGTAAATTATATGGTATGTTAAAATTGGATTTTTGGCAAAAAATTATTGATTTTCCAGTTTAATGATATTGAGTGTATCTTTCAATCCGACTATTGGATCGAACTGAAATTTCATAAAGCGTCTTATGATATATTTTCTTATCTCAAGTTAAATTTTTAGGATAATCAAAGCTTAAAAGGATAAAAAAAAAACAGTGACAAATCAGTACAACAAACCAGAATTAGAAGAGCATTAGTAAGGGTAAAATGATAATTAACTTAAATTTTAAACCTTATCTACTATGAAGCTATTGTTCATATAAAACAATAGCAAGGAAGAGAGAGGGACTATGTTCTTATTCTCTTCAAAATAAAATATCATCTTGCATGTCCTTCTATAAAGAATTATGAGAGAGATTGTGTGTGTATGTTTACAAAAAACCAAACATAAAACGTTTTAGAGAGAGAATGAGAGTCTGAAGAGTGGGAGAATAGTGAGAGGAGAGCTAAAATTTGAAAAGAATAAGATCGAATTTTGGAAAGTTTGCAAGAACATGCTCAACGAAGTTAAACTAGCAAAGGTGAAGTATTTACCCTCCATTAAATTCATTTATTTCTTGTTCTTTGGAAGGGTGAATAAAATCCGTAAAATTTTATTTTTAAGGTTCATTAGTAAATGTCAAAGGAAATTTGAGATTATGTAATTATTAAAAAGAGGTTTAGATAACATGATTAAGGTGTATTATTGAAGAAATTGAAAACCAATCGGAAAAAATAGAGCCTATAGTGGCTGACCATTGAAGGGAAATTTGAAGGACTTTGAAATTTGTTTTATTATGTTGTTTTGATGTATAAATAATGATGGAAATACTTGTGAAATTATTATGTTGTGTTGGAACCATGTTTGGTGTGTTGGGAAGTTTTAGGTATAGTTAAATTTCATGAAAAATGATGATTATTTTGGATGGCCATTAAATGCTTGATATGATAGGTGTAAGTATTGAAAATGAATGTTTATGGGTGTGTTGTTCGACCTAAGATGTTAGCAAAATTAGAGACCAAGTAATAATGAAATTTGGTTAAACTTTTAGTAATGTGTTGTAAGGATTAAATAAGTGCACGAGGGCTGTCATGACAACCATGTATGGTTGAAAAAACAAACTATTGTGACAACCTAAATGAGAGTGAAGGAGGGTAGTTATGACAGTGAAAAAGTGTGTGAAATTGAGTTATTATAAAAGCCTAATTATAAGTAAATTGAGCGCTAATCTGTTACATGAGTTTGGGCAAGTTTGGGCCACGTTATATATATAAATATGGGCCATCTTGACAACCCATATATGTGGAAAAAAAGGGGTTGTGATGATAGATCAAAAGTATGTAAATATGAGTTGTTTTGACAGCCCATATACATGGAAAAAGGAGGTTGTAATGATAACTCAAAAACATGAAAAAAAAAAAAAGGTTATCATGGTAACCTATGTGCATGTAAATATGTCCTGTTATGGCATCCCACTTGTATGAAAAAAAAATGGTTGTTTTGGCAACCCAAAAGGTGTATAAAATGGGCTATAAGGAAGCCATGTCTATGGGGATTGTTATGACAACCCTTGTGTGCATCAATGTGGGTTGCTATGACAGCCATGAATGCGTGTATATGTAAATGGTGATGACAATTGTGAATATGTATGAATATGGGTTGTTATGATCAAAAGAAATCAAGTGTGCGTTATAGATGTTAAATCAATATAGTTGTGTATTAAATGATTTTATAAATGGTGCTGGAAATTATATAGACATATACTATAAAGATGAATATATATTGAGATTCAGACTAAAATCATGATGGAATTAATTTGTAATATATAAATGTTTGCTAGTGTGATTAAGGAGGATATATATGTGAAATATCTATGAAATAGATGGGTTGAATTGGTATTTATCATGTGTTAAAGGAAATGCTAGACATTGAAAATTATTGATCAAAATGTTAGGATATTAAATTTGATTCTAAAGTGAATAAGAAATATATACAACCCCGGCAAGCCATAAATGGTGTAATATTTGTTAAAATTAAAAAGTGATATTGTTGAGTTATAAATGACAGAATAATTATTGATATGAACTAACAAAACTAGTTGGTCGAAAGTAACATAATAAATACTGGATATGAATGAATATGATTAAAGAACAAAATAATATATTCATGAAAGTTTATTTCAATCATGAATGATGATCTGAGTGATTATATGAGTTTTAACATTGATATGAGATACTCATTGGAATTCAGGAGGGACTTTGAAAGTAGAAACTTGAAGCAGGAAGATCATGTCTCCATGTAAATACCAAGTAGGTGCTCGACACTTCATCTTTATTTAAGTTTAATATAATTTATTTATGAAATCTAGAATTGTTATGTTATGATGTAATTATAAAATGGATTGGATATGATGGGATTGTGTACCATTGAAATTGCAAAGTTGATTTGGATATGATGACATTATATATTGATAAATTTGTGAATTTAGATTGAACACAACAGGATAACGTATATAGATGAAATGAGCATGGTAAATGTTTGGAATGAAATGAGATGATGTGTCAAAAATGTTATGAAATAGTTAAATTAAATATGTGAAAGGTATGGAACGATACTTAGTGGTCGAAGTGTCGATAACTAAGGATATAACATGGAGCGATACTTAGTGACCAAAATATCAGTAACTAAGGATATAATGTGAATTGATACTTAGTGACCATAATGTCAATAACTAATTATTTAATGTGAATTGATATTTAGTGACTATAGTGTCGGTAACTAAATATTTGTTATGGATTAATATTTAGTGATCAAAATATTGGTGATTAAGGATATGATATGAAATGATACATAGCGACTATAAAATTTGTAGCTATGAATATGGCATAAATTGATATTTAGTAATAGAAAAGATGGTGACTGAGAAAAAAGAATGATTTGACACTAATAGTCAGAAGAACAAGGATTAAGGTAATGAACTATAAAATTTAATGATTAAAAGGGTAGATAACTAAGAAATTGAAGTATTGTTTGGTTAGTCTTAAGATATTTATATGAGTGACAAATAGGAATTTAGACATCCTGAGAAATGTTTTTATGAAGGGTATTAATGTAATAAAAATGAACATGATACATTGAAAGTTAAATATGCATGGATGTCATGAATTGATCGTGTCAAGTAATGATATGACCATGCTAATATTAGATCAAATGAGTGTTATGCCTTGAAAAATCTTATTACTTAATAGTTGAAAGAATATGAACTAAGGAGCAGATGTGATTGATATATAGCAGCCAAAAGATTAATAACTAAGAAAGTGATATTTAATAGGAAGAATGGGAATGAAATATGCTAAATGTATAATTTAGATAAAAATGATCGAAAATAATGTGAAGTTCATTCATGATGTTTTCAAATATATATTATTCTGGTTAGTTATAAAATTATTGAGTTAATAAAATTAAGAATTATATGTGTTTGTAGGTATTACATATTTGTCGTTGCAATTCCAAAAATCATTAATCATATTTTCTTTTATCGTACTTAGGTATAAATTGATAAATTTATTGTGTAATTTTACAAGTATATTTATTATATATAATTACATCAAATGAAGTGTGGATTGTATATGATAAAAAGAATAATTCATGTAAGAATGTGAAATTAGTTGAATATTATAGAAGTCTTGAAATTCTAAATAAATTATTGGGCATATTGGCTTATATAACACGCCAAAAGTTACTCATGACTTTAAGGTGGTGGGTTGTGATGTTTGAATTATGAGTGTTGTCATTATAGATACTATAAGGTGGAACGGAAATTTAAGTAAAGTTTTTATTTAAAAAAAAATCTATCGAATTCTTGTTTAAAAAGAAAAACGAAGACATGAATGATTAGACAATGCATATTAAGATTAGAAATGAAAGAAAAAAAAATTAAAGAACTAAAAAGGAAAAATTAACCAAGCAATTCCACGTCATGGTATTGTTGTAAGCGCAAACACCAGTTTTGAGCAGGTTCTTAATTGAAAAAAATGCTTCTTTTTGTAGAAATTAAAAAAAAAAAGCAACCTTTTGTGTTCTATTTGTTATCCTGCATTATAAAACGCCATTAAAAACTCTGCCTTTAGGGCTCTAACATTTGATCCATGTCAAGTTCTGGTGGTGCTACTGTTGGGTGTTACCTTGGCAAAACCAAACGTTAATGATCTTAAACTTTTTACTATATCTATAGGTTGGTGGCATGCAAATATTCCTTGGTCACATTACACATGTTGGTTTGGTGGAATGTATTACACAATGATATGGACAACGAGCATTGGCTTTCTTTTGAGCTTGATTTTGAGTCATGAAATTCAATCATGCAGTTGCTTTTCTTTGCCTGAAATTCTTTTTTTTTAAATACAATTGTGTTGATGGACTTGACCCTTCTTTTGTTATGTGGAGTTTTTCATTACCACTTATTGTGTGAAAAAATATGTTGGGTGCCCTCGACTTGGTCCTAAGAGTGCGTTTTTCAAGAACAAACGCACTCTTAGGACCAAGCTGTGGCCCATGAATCGATGACAATGACTTCAATTTAACCCTTATAAATGATGCAAAGCCATTACAAAAGCTTATATCTTTGTGCATGGAAAGTATTTCGATTGTCCTTTTTTTCTCACCTTTTCTTCCCTAGAGAAACAACTTTCGTGATCGCGCGCGGCTATTACCATACATTAAAAGCAAACAACTTGATTATACAAAGCTTGAAACATTTCCTATGTTATGACATTAAAAGCAAACAACTTGATTATACAAAGCTTGAAACATTTCCTATGTTATGACGCAATGTGATATTGTTATATTTTTCATTCAGATGAGGAATTATTTACAATTTCTAATATTTTATCTAGATAATTGACTCGCGTTATGATACGACAAGTTTTTTTTTCCAAGCAATAAATCTAAGTTAGGATCAATTAAATTATGCATGCATGTAATGAATTCACTTGAGAGTTGTGCATCCTAATAAATAAATAAATAACATTAATAATAACTAAAAAAAATAAGGGACAAATGTTGATCAAGATTTTAAATCTTGCAAAATAAGACATTTATCACGTTTTGTTTGCTAAATTTGATTATTGAAATATGCTTTAAATTAAATCAAATAATGATAGAAATAGACATGTATATTAAATTGATTTAATGAAATAAAAAGGGGGAATATTATACAATGCTGGACATATTAGAAATATAATAATTTAGATATAAAATTTTTTTTGAAAAAAAAACTCATCTATACAAAAGCTCAATAAAAAAAAAGTTTAAACATAAAAATCCCTTTAGAAATCAGATGTATAACATAAAAAAATACCAAGAGAAGCTCTAAACAAAGTTAAAGATCCATTCAGGCTTGCTAACATTCTAGGCTTCATTTCATTAATGGTTCTTTTATTTAGCTATGGTGAAATACCTGTCAAAATCCACAAACTCCCTCCATCCATACATGCTCTGTCATATCTTTGAAAGATCAAATCAAAGAGAACTGAAGAACAATCAAAGAAATTCTTTACATGGATCCATATGAGCATAAAGTTTCTCCTTTGTTTTCTTATGCTTTCTTTATTATTGGCTCATCAACACAATTACTATATTGTTTCATGAGTTTTAAAATAATTACAACTAATTGTTTGATTTTTTCCCTCCGTAAATACAGAATATATATGTGCTTCACGTGCAAAGTTTTTATAATTGATTATCATCTTAACAAGGGCTGGTGGTATAAGAGCTGCCTAAATTACAATAAGACACTCTCTAGAACCAGCGACAACCTTAAATGTATTGAACATGGCTTGCCAAGCTCCACGCCTATACCATGGTTAGACCATAACACATGCCACTTTTTGTTTTTTTTTCTCTAAACAATTTTAATTTACATTATCCTTTGTTTAATGTTTTGTTCTTGGGCACTCATTAACTTTTGGTTTTTGAACTTTATGTTTAGAGTTAATTGCATTGTGACTGATGGGAAGGATATCACAAACTTCCTATTATCTGGCAAACCTTCTGAAAAGTTTTTCAAGGCCTCAACTCATCACTTTCTCTATGACAAGAATTTCACGGATCCCTATGTTGTTCCACCGCAAATGCTTGAGGTCCTTAACAAACTCAAGATTTTCCAACTGCGTTCCAAGGCCTATAGATCTGCTCTCAATAAATGTGACATTTATGATAGGAATGTCTTTGATGATTTCTCAAAAGAGACACTCATCAAATTAACTAGGCAGGCTGAGATAAAGCCCTCAAATACTTAAACACCTATAACAACAACAGATACAACTTCTATGACCCCTCCAACACCTATCACAACAACTCCATTGAATGCTAACCTGCCTCAGATTACCTCAAATTCTTTCTCCCAGCATCACGTCAGGTCAAATGATTCAAGAAATCTTAATTTCCCCCTCGAACAAGCAGGGTTTTGTGTAATCTTGAGGGTAGCTCAATTGCTTAGGTCTTGGATTTGCTTCCCAATAGTCACGAGTTTGAGTCCTTTTAGGACTACCGGAGATTTACATGGTCGTTAAATTCAGAGCTCATAGAATTAATCGAGATGTATGCAAGCTAATCCGAACACCCACGTTAATGGTAAAAAAAAAAAGAGAGCTTTGGTGTTAGTTGATCCACCCACCCAGGATATGTATGAATGCTTTTCTTACTTAACCCACGGTCAATCATCAACCAAAATGTTTAAGCATGCTTTCTAAGTTTCTAAGTCTTGACAAAAAAATATTTAGCACTATTTGTTCTTACTCGCTCTTAATCCCTTCAAGTCTAAACAATAGTACTTGACACATCTCATGACTTTCTTGATGGAACTCCAGTCATCTTTCGTTGTTTACATTCATGATTTTGAATTATCCATCTTTAATATTTAGAAAACATTTGGAATGTCTTATTTTAAATTGGTCTCATGAACTTTTGCTTATCATAATTGCTTGTAACATAAGGATTTGAAACTCCCTTACAACTAATTAAATTTTTTTATGTAGTCTTTCACATCTACAAAGCTGATGACCATATTTTGTTATTTAAATACGCAACATACACAATGTTACAGAAGATGAAGACATTTCAAAAAAGAATGGCTCCACACAAGATAACACTCCAGCAGAAGCGATTTCTAAGAAATAACGACTCACTTCTTCTACATCTACTGAGGTAATGCTCTTGATTTTGTTTGCACGTTCTTATGTTTATGACCAACTATCTTGTCCATTTTGTTGCTTTTACCCTTCATGTATATCGGTAGTCATATGATACTACTGGATTGTCTTCTTCTTTTATTATGTATCGAACACAATTTTCAATAATCTCTTGTATTAGCCTAACAATTTAAGCCACCACGACCCTTTTTTTTGTTTTACCCATTTTCAAGCTCTCCTTCACTCAAACTGTTTATAGATATATGACCACTTACATTCATGTACATAATGACTTTATTTTTGTTGTAGGGCCGTGAGAGCTCAAGAAAACAACGTTTTGTGTCTTAGTTAATTCTCAAATTAAAAAATGCTTTATAATATTAATATTGTCGTGAGCTGCTTTGTTTACATGGACTTGCCGCTTTATATGAAGAAAATTTAAATATTTAGTTTATTTTTATGCTTTATACATTTGCTGAGAATAATTCTTCATGCCCGCAGAGCAAGGGCAACAAAGCTAGTAAATAGTACTATATTGAGGCCATCCATACATATATAATATTTTTCATGCATGCACGATATCCCGTGGTAAAAAGAGACAGGGAAGCGAAGAGAAAGGAAAAGAACATAAAGAAAGTGAAGGGGCTGGCGGGGTTACGGGCTTAAGGGGAGTAGACTAAGGAATCGATGGTCGACGCCATTTGTCTCATCCGACCAATAATCACGTCCCCTTTTTCCTTTTTAACTTCCCACACTGACCTCTTACCCTATCATCTCTTTCCCCTTTCTTTCTTTCTTTATTTTCTTTTTAATTTTATGTCTCATTATCATCGGTTCTTCCGTGATATTTTTTAACAATCGGAAGGTGCCTTGGTTTCAAGATTTTCCTTATCTGTCACCTCATTGTTTTTTGATTAATTGTTTAGTCTTTTAATTATAAAGTGAGGAATTGTGAGAAGTTTGAGTGAGTATTCGGCAATGATGGTGGTTGAGGGGGGTGAGGATAGTGTTGATAAGGAAAAGAAGAAGAATAGGCGCCGATCTAATTGCCGATCCAAACAGAACCCTCCCAATCCAGGTAATCCTATCTTATAAGTACTATCGTGTTTGTCTTTTGTGGTTGTTGAGGAAAGTACAGTGGATTAGCTGTTGTAAGATTTGAGCTAAACTGTAAAAAAGAACAACAAAAAAGAGAGAAAGAAAGATTAGTGATTTTGGAATTTTTGTTATCTTTGCTTTTGTATTCTTGTTTTTGACAGTTTGTCCGCTAAGGGTATTTGTATTCCCTTTTAGTGACAACTAAGAATTTTATGAATAGAATAGTTTTCAATTAATTATTTTTTTTTAATTTTTAAATGAATCAACCATCTTCCTCTTCTACTCGATTGATGCTGTGATGAAAAGTAAATAAATCATCTGGAGTACACTAGCATGGTTTACTGTCTGTGCCTAGACTGTATAATAATTCTGGTATTCTTTCAAAACAATTCTGATGATATGGTTTCTATTTTTAATTGTCACGAGAGCAGCTTTTAGTCAACCAAATGAACCACGTGGGGAATCATCACTGTCTGTTGGAAATGGTGGCAAAACAAAATGTTCGAGGCAGCTGGAATTAGATGTAAATCCCATCAGGGTGCATGGACCAACCACAGCATCGGGTATTGTATATAGTTCTATGCCAACTATGCATGCAAACGAACAACTAGAAGACCTGGTGCCATTTGATTGTGGTGGATCAATGCTGGCTAAGCCATGTCCAGAATCAATTGTTGGTGGAGGTCTCAATGGAAAATCGCTTCCTTTTCACTAGTTTGAGGGTCAAGCTCAGAGTAAAATTTTTGCTCCATACTGGTCCATGGAGACTATTAATGAGGCGTTGGAGGTTTGTTTGATATTTAATGCAATAATATTGTTGTCTACACTAACATAGCTTTTCCTGAATTTTTGTTTGCTCACTTGTGTTTGCTATTTTAAATTCTTGGCAAAAAAGTGATGTATTTAAAGTGTTATTTTTGTAAATGCTCACAATCGACTTGAGGTTTGTTTTATGCCTATTTGCAAGTGTTCTTTCAATTTTTCCTAATAACTTTTTATTCTTAGCCATTTTCATATGCTGTTTTCTATTGATAGGCATACTGCAAAATTGAGGGAGTTCCTACAAATCTTCTTATCAGTGGAATTGCTGCACAGAACAGGGCTGTAAGTTTGAGCTTCTCCATTTTTTTTCATATTATTTGTTGGTTGGTAAATTCTCACCGAGTAGTTAGAAAATGACCAAGATGCATTTCAAACAAGATGCCTGATCTACTTATCTAAATAGCTAAAAGAATCTTTGACAACATATGGTAGCTAGATTTCACTCTTTTGGTATTGAGTGAAACTTTTTCATGTACAGGTGGAAGGTGATGTTGTGGTCATCGAGGTTGATCCTTTGTCATTCTGGACCAAGATGAAAGGGTCAAATGAGCCATCAAACAATCTTTCCACAGCAGAGGATAGCAATTTACATCTCGAAGCCAATGGAAAAGCTGGTGGTAGTCGCCAAGGTAAAAGTAAACTGAACATGGATTGTAAGTATGCTCATTTTGGAAATTCCTTGGTTCCTCATAAGGGGTTTTATTATGGGTATAGTTCATGTGCTGGTGAAGATGTTCATGATGAACTGAATGGGCCAGTGGGTTATAATTATGCTAATGGTTATCACCAGTCTCCTTCAGATTCTTCACATGTTGCTCATTCTATGGGGCAGAGTGAAGTTTTGAATGGTGTGGGGAGGATGTGTTCTATGATTAGTTCATACCCGTCGAAACGACCAACATGTAGAGTTGTTGCTATAATTGAAAAATCTCCTCGTCGAGATGCTATTATTGGCTTTCTCAATGTTAAGCAGTGGTTTTACTACAAGGAAGGTTGTAAAAAAGATGCAAAAAAGAACAAGAGCTTGCTATCAATTTCAAACTGCGAATACATTGAGATTATGCCTGCTGACCCAAGATTCCCAAAACTGATGGTCGTTGTGAGCAGTTTACCTAACTGCATCAAGAAAAGATTGGAGGATGAAGATGAAACAGTTGAAATGGAATTGGTAGCTGCACAGATTGATAAATGGAGTGATGAAAATCCCTTTCCAGAAGCCCATGTCTCATATATTTTTGGACGGGGTAGTGAAATGGAGTCGCAAATCAATGCTATTTTACATGAAAATGCAGTTTGTTGTTCTGAATTTTCTCCCGAATCACTTTCCTGTCTTCCAAGCAATACATGGGAGGTGCCAGAAGAAGAATTCCAAAACAGAAGAGATCTTAGGAATTTGTGCATATTTACCATCGACCCTTCTATTGCTACTGATTTAGATGATGTTCTCTCAGTTCAAAGGTTACCCAATGGCCTTGTCAGAGTGTGTGTCCACATTACTGATGTGTCATATTTTGTTTTACCTGACACAGCCTTAGACAAAGAAGCTCAGATTCGATCAACCAGTGTTTATATGTCGCAGCGCAAAATACCAATGTTGCCTTCATTGCTTTCTAAGGACGTAGGTTCTCTTAACCCTGGTGTTGATAGGCTCGCATTTTCTATCTTCTGGAACTTGAACAGTTCTGGGAATGTTGTAGATCGCTGGATTGGTCGCACTGTGATACGATCTTGTTGCAAGCTTTCATATGAACACGCTCGGGAGATTTTTGATGGGATGATTGATGCAGAAACTCACAACAACTTCAGGGACCTTCCCCAGTTGCACGGTCATTTTGAATGGGCAGATGTAATTGGATCTATTAAGTGTCTTCATGAAATTTCAAAGACTTTAAGGGAAAAGAGGTTTGATGATGGGGCTCTACAGCTTGAAAGTTGTAAAATTGTCTTTTCGTTTGATAAACATGGAGTTCCATATGATAACACACTTTGTGGGCGAAAAGACTCAAATTTTCTCGTTGAGGAGTTTATGCTTCTGGCGAACAGGACCGCTGCTGAAATCATATCTCGAGCTTTTCCAGATAATGCATTGCTGCGGAGGCACCCTGAACCTAATATACAGAAACTTAAAGAGTTTGAAGCTTTTTGTTGCAAGCATGGTTTAGAATTAGAATTGGACACTTCTTCTGGTAACTTCCGCCGGTCATTAGAGCACATCAAAGAAAAGCTCAAGGATGACTCTGTGCTATTTAATATTCTTATCAACTATGCTTCAAGGCCAATGCAGTTGGCGACCTACTTTTGTAGTGGTGATTTGAAAGATAATATGAATGATTGGGGTCATTATGCACTGGCTGTTCCTCTCTACACGCATTTTACTTCACCACTGCGCCGATATCCTGATATTGTTGTCCATCGAACACTGGCTGCAGCAATAGAAGCTGAACAATTGTATATGATGAATAGAAGAATGTCTCATAAAGTGAGGCCGGGTGAAGAAGTGACAAGATGCTTCACTGGTATTTGTTTTCTTAAAGATGCTGCAGGATCCTCAGAAGGCAGGGAAGCATTATCAGCTGCAGCATTAAAACATAGAACTCCCTGCACAAAATTACTCACAGATGTTGCAGCTTATAGCAATGAGAGAAAGCTGGTTAGCAGGCATGTCAAGGATGCCTGTGATAAGCTCTACATGTGGGTTTCAGTGAAGAGAAAGGAGGTAAGTTTTCTCCCTTTATCTGGACCTGAATGTTCAGTTCTCTCATCCTATAATATGCTTTTGCATCCTGTTTCTTTAAGTTATAAAATTTGTTGAACTTACATAACACAGAATAGGATGATAAATTTGATGAAACAAATTTTAGATGAGGTAGTTTTTGTTAGTGATTGGCCATTAAATGGTTAACATGCTCTGGATTCTATTCAATTACCATGTGTTTGTTTACATATATGGCCAGGAATCCATTTCCTTCCTTCTTATGTCCTACAGGTTTTATTGTCTGATGCCAGAGTTTTGGGTCTTGGTCCAAGGTTTATGTCCATTTATATCCACAAACTAGCTGTGAGTATATCTACCTATATATTATCCACAGTTTTGACTAGATTGCATAATGGTCTCTTATTTTCAACCACACATGCTTTCAGTTTGAAAGACGTATATATTATGATTAAGTTGAAGGCCTCACAGTGGAATGGCTTGAAGCTACATCGACACTGGTGCTAAGTATACATGCCTCCAAATGCTCTGCCAGGAGAGCAGGCCCTGGGTATTACAGGGCACTCGATGAGGTTGCATGGGTCATAAATCCTTGTGATCATAACATGGAACCTGACATGGAGAGTACCCAGGGATGTCATGCAGCCCAGCATTCTGATCCCATTTTGAAATCTGAAATTGATCCTTTTGTTTTCCCTCTCACAGTGCGTCTCCTCTCAACAATCCCTGTTGCACTTCATGCCACTGGTGGGGATGATGATGGGCCCCGTAATATTGGGGCACGGCTATTCATGAGCTCATATTTTACATAGACTCTGTTTCATGAGCTGGTATTTGAGTGGCGGATGAAGTTTTTCAACTCAATGAATCCTACAGAAATGAAGGTGACAGAGCTTTACAAGGGATCACAAGGGATCTCTTGTAGATAAGAACTTTAGTGTATAGTTTTAGATTAAAAAAGAAGCAAAATCCGTGGTTTTTTCAGAATCACTGATTTTTAATGGGTGTTTTTTTCTTCTTCAACCTTTTGATGCTAAAGCATCCAGTGGAAGGTGCAGATGATAGCGGGTTCCTTGCTGTGGGAGTTCTAGCTAAGGTGGCTGTTTTTATCAAAAGCTGCTTGATAGTGGAATCGACCCTTGTTTTTGGAGTTCAGTTCCATCCGACATAATGTGGTGGCTCATATCTGCTGATTTGGAGCCAATTTCTTGCATTACTAGTTAGGTAAAAAAAAAATCGGGAGGAGAACTGCCAAGTTAGATCTCAAGCATATCTGAATCTTGTTGCGGCCAAAACATAAAGTTATTTTGGATCCTTTCAAGTCTAGCATTGAGTTAGTCTTGGGCCAGGCTATATAGAATCCATGGTTATTTAAGTCGTGTACATAGCAGAATTAAAGTTTATTTTTGGATCCTATAATCTATAATTAATAATTTGTTTGTAATTTGTAAATAAAAATAAATATAAAATTAAGTGAAATTTGATAAAATTATTATTACAATATATTTGGTAAAATTAGTAAATGATGTAACCTTTTTTTTCAAATCCATCAATTATTTTATTAATTACAATAAAATATACTCTTATAAATTTTACTGAAAATAATAATATTTATAATACAAATTATAATATTTTTAGTATTAATTATTATAAAAATAATATTATTTATAACTCCAAAAATAATAATATTTTTGAGATTAATACTATTAATTATACTAAAAAAATATTAAGAAAAAATATAATAATAATTTTAATATTAATTATACCAAAAAAATAATATTAAGAGAACAAAAAATAATAGTTTTGAGATCAACACTATTAATTAGACTAAAAAAATAATAATATTTTTAACACCAATAGTATCAATTATACCCAAAAAAATATTAAGAAAAAATATAATAATTCTTTTAATATTAATTATACAAAAAAATAAAATCAACAAAACAAATAATAATATTTTTACTATTAATACTCTAAAAATTAATTATACCAAAAAAAGAATATTAAGAAAATTAATAATAATATTTTTAATATTAATACTTGTAATTATACTAAAAGTGTAGGCAGCCCAAGCACCACGTGGCGCTTTGTTTGCCGCGGTTAGCACGCAATGCTATTTTGGGTCCTACCCTGCCAGGTTCAAGGCTAGCCTTGGGCCATGCCTGGCAATGCCCAAGCCAAAGTGTCACCTGACGCTTGGATTGCAGCGTAGAGGAAGCAGGCCAAGCGCCACGTGGCGCTTGACCTGTCCACCCTCAGGAGGGAACTCAATCGTCACGTGTCTCAATGTGGTTTTTTTTCATAGTAATAGCAGTTTTTTAAAATTTATTAATGATGATAATAATACTTATACTCTTATAAATTTTAATGAAAATAAGAATATTTATAATACAAATAATAATATTTTTAGTAGCAATAATATAAATTATTATAAAAATAATATTATTTATAACACCAAATATAATAATATTTTAGAGACTAATACTATTAATTAGACTAAAAAATAATATTAATAGAACAAATAATAATAGTTTTGAGATCAATACTACTAATTAGACTAAAAAATAATAATATTTTTAATACCAACACTATCAATTATACTAAAAAATATATTAAGAAATAATATAATAATTCTTTTAATATTAATTATACTAAAAAAATAATATCAACAAAACAAACAATAATATTTTTACCATTAATACTCTAAACATGAATTATACTAAAAACATATATATTTTTCATGCAATTATATTAAAAGTATAGGCAGCCCAAGCACCAGGTAGCGCTCGGAGTGCACCCAAGAGAAAGGAAAGCAAGTGTCACGCGGCGCTTGGGCGGTCTGCTTGTGGGAATGGTAGCAAGCGCCACGTGGTGCTCGGAGTGCACCCAGAGAAAGGAAAGCAAGTGTCACGCGGTGCTTGGGCGGTCTGCTTGTGGGCAAGGTAGCAAGCGCCGCGTGCGCTCTTGGTCTGTCCCAGCGCCCAAGGCCGGGCATACCAAGCACCAGGTGGCGACTCGCTTGGCGCCTTGGTCTGCCCCCAGCCCCAAGGCCCAACAGACCGAGAGCTAGTGGGCTTGCCTCCAGGCTGGCACTCCTGCCTTCCAGCTCAACCACACCCCGGCCAAATAATGCGGTCTATAGTAAAAGCTCTCATAGTCCATAGTGAAAGCACTCACAATGCATCCACAGTACAATTCACAGTAAATTCACTCATAATGAATAGTATTCTGTGTTACAGTAAAACACTGATTAGTTTTAATTATAGATAATTTTCAAATTTGTAGTGTGTTCTAATGCAGCCCATAGCCTTTTATTTTGGGTTAGCAGGTTCTTAGCTTTTTAGTACAGTGTTCAATAATAAATGTACGAGTATGGACTGGGAGAAGATAATACTATTCTTTTTCACATTTGAATAAAATGGCTCTTTTCTTTTAGTGAGATGTGTGTGTGAGAGAGAGCTATTTCTTTCGTTTCACTTGTTCTTTGCGAAAGTTTAGATGAAATGAATCAATTACGGGATACAGTATGCTCTTGGTT
>Ga0325414_1001392_pt1 | contig 23210 bp, 23 predicted proteins | sample PopdelMetagenome_8_FD_206183 | JGI IMG/M metagenome (GOLD analysis project Ga0325414, IMG submission 206183) | Populus deltoides microbial communities from Bellville, Georgia, United States - Leaf-PdKOR-R3 | ecosystem: Host-associated > Plants > Phyllosphere > Phylloplane/Leaf | place: USA... | reverse complement strand
ATAGTGAGAACAAGGCAAGGAGCCAGGACTGATCCATTCCCAGTTCGGGGAAGTGATTAGAGTCTTCATTATAAAAGTGATCTAGATTGGGAACCCTTGACAAACACTTCCTCTCATGTACCTGTAATATCAGTATACTCTGAAAGAGGCGAGTCAGTGAGACTTCAAGATGATTTGTTGTCCCGTTAGGCTGGGGTAACAATGCTCGATGTATCAGACATAGCAAGAGAAAATATACCCCTATTAGTGGCATTGGTAGACATGACAAACCCATTTTAGGATCCTGCTTTTATGGATCATATAGTGAGAGCTGTAGCAGCAGGAATGGCAGCGGGAGCCTCCAGTGTAGCTTCTAGATCAGGGGGAGTAGTCACCATAGTGTAATGGGTGGGGTGTATGAGAGGGATGGGTTGTATGATTTACCATGGTGAAGAGGATGCTGAGGTTGCTGGGCTTAGGCTAAAAAAAGAAAAAAAAAGAAAAAGAGAGAGTATAAATCAGATGTAGGTGCCAGAGATTTGACAGCTTTTATAGAGGGGTAAAACTATATATTGGAGGGTCAGAATTGAGGATAGATCTTTTACCGTTAGAGTTATATGATTTTGACTTGAATCTGGGCATGGCTTGGCTAAGTAAACATAAGGCATAAGTGGATTCTTTCACCAAGATAGTGACAATCCAAGGAATAGGGGATAAAAGAGTAGTGGTTAAAGGGGAACAAAAAGATGTTCCAAGTTGTGTAATCCCAGTCTTGGTGGCTAGAAAGTTACTAAGGAAGGGTTGTTCTGTTTGGTTAGCCCTTGTAAGAGAGCTGGAAAGGGTAGTATAGATTTGGCTAGTATTCCCGTTGTGAGGGAGTTTCGAGATGTATTTCCCAAAAGAGTTGCCTGGATTACCTCCCATGGAGAAATTAAAGTTTCCATAGAAACCATTCCAGGAATTCCTTTTATAACCCAGTCTCCTTATAGGATGACACCTATGGAATTGGTTGAACTGAAGGTCCAGCTTAAGAAATTGTTAGATAAAGGCTTCATTCGGCCTAGTAACTCACCGTAGGGAGTTTCGATATTGTTTGTAAAAAATAAAAAAAGAAGGATGGCACACTTTGTTTGTGCATTGATTATTGTCAATTGAATAAAGTGATGGTGAAGAACAAGTACCCATTCCCCTGAATAGATAATTTGTTTGATCAGTGGAAGGGTACTAAGGTATTCTCTAAGACAGAGCTGAGATCTGGATATCGCCAGTTGATAATCAAGGAACAAGACAGACAAATGACTGCATTCCAAACCAATTATGGACATTACGAGTTTTAGTGATGCCTTTCGGGTTAACCAATGCTACAGCCATGCTTATGGGCTTGATGAATCGGGTGTTTCAGCCTTACCTTGACCAATATACGGGGGTATTTATTGACAATATCTTGGTGTATTCAAGCTCTTACTTGGAGTATGAACAACATCTAAGGGTTGTGCTACAAACTATAAGGGAGAATCAATTATATGCAAAGCTGGATACGTGTGAGTTTTAGCTCAAGGAAGTAATTTTTTTGGGCCATGTAATATCCGTAGAAGGAATATTATGGATCCAAGAAAGGTAGAGGCAGTTTTGAAATGAGAAAGGCCTACCAACGTGACAGAAATCTGGAGTTCTTGGGTCTTGCTAGGTATTATAGGAGGTTTATTGAGGGGTTCTCCACCATAGCATCACCTTTGACTAAGCTGACCCGCAAAGAAGTCAGGTTTGTTTAGTCGGGAGAGTGTGAAGCGAGCTTTCAAGAACTGAAGGAAAGACTCACTTCTGCTCTTACGCTGGCCCTTCTATCAAGACACAAGGGTTTACGGTATATAGTGATACCTCAAGAAGGGGTCTAGGATGGGTGTTGATGCAACACAAGCGTGTGATTGCTTTTGCATCAAGACAACTAAAGTCGTATGAGGTGAATTACCCAATTCATGGCCTAGAACTTGCAACAGTGGTGTTTGCCTTAAGAGTATAAAGACATTGTTTGTATGGGTCACAAATTTTAATATTTACAAACCATAAAAGTTTGAAGTATTTGATGTCATAGAGGGAGTTGAATATGTAACGAAGAAGATGGGTAGAGTTAATAAAAGATTACGATTGTGTGATTGACTACCATCCTAGTAAGGCTAATGTAGTAGCCGATGCATTGATTAGGAAGGGAAAAACAATGATGAACGATATGGATATGCAAGTATAGTGGAATTGAATAAATTAGGCTTGCAATTAAGTGTAGGGCCTAAGGGATCACTATTAGCTTAGTTAAAGATCTGATCTATGCTTCGAGACAAGGTCATGGTGGCTCAACAGGTAGATGAAAAAGTGAAGGATATCAAGGAGAGTGTAAACCAAGGTATAGAGAAAACATTCCAAATGTTATCGGGTGGGCTAATAGTTATGGGTAGGCGAATTTATTTACCTGATCATAAGACTTTGAAGGATAAAATATGGAGAGAAACTCATGAATCCTGATTTGCTACTCATCCTGGAAGTACGATGTATAAAGATTTAAAGGAATGCTACTGGTGGCCAAATATGAAGAAGGAAATAGCAAAAATTGTGTCGAACTGTGGGATTTATCAGTAAGTAAGATAGAACACCAGAGACCTGCAGGGGATTTATAGTTATTATCGGTTCCAGAATGGAAATGGGAGGATATTTCTATGGATTTTGTGAGGGGAAAGAAGGGGAATGATGTTATATGGGTGGTTATGGATTGACTGACAAAATCTATTTTTGTTTTTGCCTATAAAAATGACTGATTCGGTGGATAAGCTAGCAAAATTATATGTAAATGAAGTAATCAGACTTCATGGAGTGCCAATATCGATTATGCTGGAGTGGGATCCAAGGTTCACGTCGAGATTATGGCCTAGTTTACAAAGAGCATTGGGGACAAAGTTGAATCTAAGCACAACATCTCATCCTTAGACGGATGGTTAATATAGAAGGACTATTCAAACTCTTGAGGATCTTCCGGGGTCCTGTGTGCTGGAGTTCGGAGGGAACTGGGAAGATCTCCTGCCATTGATGGAGTTTACTTATAATAATAGCCATTAAGCTACTATTGGTATGGCTTCATATGAAGCATTGTATGGGAGGAAATGTCGTACCCAATTTGTTGGGAGGAAGTAAAAAAAAAAACAAGAAGCTTTGGGGACCTGAAATAGTACAACTGACATTTGACAAGGTGAAGGTGATCAAAAAGAGGATGAAGAAAGCCCATGATAGACAAAAAAGTTACGCAGATCGCCGAAGAAGGCTGTTGAAATTCCAAGTGGGGGATTAAGTATTTTTGAAGGTGGCTCCTTGAAAAGGCATTATTTGATTTGGAGTAAAAGGGAAATTAGCCCCGAGATATATTGGCCCTTTTGTGATTAAGGAAAGAATCGGGCCCGTTCCTTATCAATTAGAATTGCCTGTATATTTGGATAAGATTCACAATGTGTTACATGTGTCATTGTTGCGAAAGGCCAAGATAGACCCCTCAAAGGTATTGCCACAGGTTCCTTCGAAGATTAAAGGGGATTTAACCATAAAAACTAAGCCTGTCAAGATCTTAGATTGAGATGAGAAGTTGTTGAGGAATAAGAGAGTTCCCTTGGTAAGAGTATTATGGAGAAGCTCTCGAATAGAAGAAGAAACATGGGAAAGAGAATCCGAGATGAAGGAGAAGTTTCCGCACTTATTCTCCGACATAGGTACGTAACTTGAATTTCGAGGACAAAATTTTGTTATTAGGAGGGGAGAATGTAAATCTCGAGATAATCAAGGCTAGATTAAATTAAAGAAAATAAACTAAACTAAAAAGAAGTGGGGGCAAAACGAATACATTTAAAGAAAATGGGGTCTAAATACGAATAAGAATAATTATAGAGTATAAATATTATTCTTCTTACCAAAAATAGATCTGCAACTATCGTGAAGAAAGAAGAAAGGGAGTTTTGGTATCTATTTTTACAGATCAAGAGAGAAACACCAAATTTTAAGAACCCATCCAAGATTTAGGGTTATAGGTAAAAATAAACACTGGTAGGCAAGGGATTAACAAGAAAAAATTGAACAAGAAGAGAAGAGGGGAGGGTCAGCTGTCATTAGAAAGAAAAGGAGGGATCGAGACCTTGGTTCGTATTGGGTAAGATATTCTAAACATGGTCTTATGAGTTGTTTTAAAGTTGATTATGAATTGATGCCTGGATGTTAAATTATAGATTTGAGTTCTCTAACTCTAGATATAGTTAAAAATCTGAGGAGAGGTCAGACAGTAACAGTTCAAAACGGATAGTAATAGTTGGACAGTAACAGTCCAAGTGTTTGTTGATGAGTGATTTTGACTATCTTAGAGGTAAAATTGGGTTCTCCTCAATCATAGAAGTTGTAGCCTCATGTCTTATCTTTCCAATGACACAAATTTTGCTTGAATCGAAGTTATATAACTCCAGATATAGTTAAAAATCTGAGGAGAGGTCAGACAGTAACAGTTCAAAAACGGATAGTAACAGTCCAATTGTTTGTTGATGAGCAATTTTGACTATCTTAGAGGTAGAACTGGGTTCTCCTTAACATAGAAGTTGTAGCCTCATGTCTTATCTTTCCAATGACACAAATTTTGCTTGAATTGGAGTTCTATAACTCCAGATATAATTAAAAATCTGAGAAGAGGTCAGACAGTAACAGTTCAAAAACGGACAGTAACAGTTGGACAGTAACAGTCCAAGTGTTTGTTGATGAGCGATTTTGATTATCTTAGAAGCGGAACTGGGTTCTCCTCAAAACATTGAACTTGCTGCCTCATGTCTTATGTTTCCAACGACATAAATTTTGCTTGAATCGGAGTTCTATAACTCCAGATATAGTTAAAAATCTGAGGAGAGGTCAGACAGTAACAGTTCAAAAAAACGGACAATAACAGTCCAAGTGTTTGTTGATGAGCGATTTTGACTATCTTAGAGGCAGAACTGGGTTCTCCTTAAAGTATTGAACTTATAGCCTCATGTCTTATCTTTCCAACGACATAAATCTTGTTTGAATCGGAGTTCTATAACTCCAGATATAGTTAAAAATATGAGGAGAGGTCAAACAGTAACAGTTCAAAAATGAAGCAGTAACAGTTGGACAGTGACAGTCCAAATATAAAAAAAGGAATGATAAATAGAATTGGACAAAGAACGACAATAATAATGAGTGAAATGAGAAAAACATAAAGTACTAAGAAATGACTGAAAGAAAGACTTATTGGTTGTTGATATGGTTATTATAAAACATATCCTTGAGTGAGGAAAATTTATGAGATAAACCTGTGATTTGCAGGAGGGACCACATGCGTGGTTCAACAGCAGCAACAGGGGAGCAGAGTGGAGTTTCTATTACAGGTAGGTCATCCGCACCTATACTTTCTAGTTTAATTCTATGATTTAATAAGTTATTGATGTGAGATGTGAATTACTGAATGTTGGATATTAGGAGAAAAGAGGAAAGTTTGCGTAATAATACTGATATTTGGATAGTATTCGTAATGTATGTGTATTCAAGGTGAACGGTTGTTCTGTGAATTGCCAAGTGATGAAATTATAGCTGATAAAGAAAATATAAGAAGTGTGATTTAGGGCGTAAATTAGCATACATTTAGTGTATATTAGGATCCCGGGTAAGGGGATCACCATGTATTTGACTAGCTTACAAATGTGTATGTTAGGATCCCGGTAAGGGGATCACCATGTATTTGACTAGCTTACAAATGTGTATGTTAGGATCCCGGGTAAGGGGATCACCTTGCATCGACTCCTACAGGAAGATGATTATAACAGTGAAATTGGCATCGGTAATGTGTTAATCGGAAATAATCATGGGTGGTTTTATGAGTTCTTGAATAGAGGTTGATAATAGAAGAGAAAATGGTTTTTAGTAGTTGAAGGAGAAAAAGTCTCCAATAAGAACCAAAAGGGAGAAGTGAATAAAATATGAATGTATGTTGCCTTTTTAAATTGTCGGATATTTGTATTGCTATATTATTGTGATATTCATATTTCAATAATATGTATTTTATTTTCAGGACCATCGCATGCACGTCAGGAGTAGATTCTAGCTTAGGTTTTTTTTTTTTTGTAATTTAGGTTCTAGGGAGTATACCCTTATATTTGGTAATATTACAACTTTTATTTAACCCAATTTGTATAATTGATGTTTAAATTTGAATAGATGAATTTAATTCGGTAGTTTATATGACTATGTTCCATTAAGCATGTTTATATCTTTAACCATCCATAATGATAATTGTTGTACAGTGTATATCATCAACATTGTGGTTGATATGGATGGTGATGTTTGTGGGATTGAGACCCAGGATGATTGGGTTGAATTGAGTTGGAGATGCGATATATTAGAAGTGTAAACAGGTCGTATGTCGATAACTTGAGACCTCCCGGTATAGGGGGGACTCCGTCAAAATTTCAGTAAATTTTAATATGAAAACCATGAATATATATATATATATATATAAGAAAAAAAAATTATTTGTTTTCGGTTGACATAAGAGTGTTGTTTTTATCTCCAAGTAGAGGATGTTACACCTATGCTATGAAAGGAACTTGATTTGTTGTTAACATAAATTATAATCATGAATACCTGACAACATTTACAAGTATTAGCTTTATTCGAATAAGATAACTAATGTAATCATGTTAACAATTTATAATCCGATTGGAACCTCCTTTGTGTGTGGTTTCCAATTGAGTAATAAAAAGAATTTATACTATACTTGTTTGAAATACCATTAGTGGATCCTCTAACCTTGACAATTATTTTATCCTTGTTTAATCCTTACATCAATATCACATCTCAAAGCTCTCTTTAACTTATTATTGTTGTTGTTGTTGTTGTTGTTGTTGTTATCTATAATTTATATAATTAACCTTCCTGTGGTTCGACTCCGATCTAAAACGAGTTTATACTATATAATTTATATTGTTGTTTAATCCTTACATCTAAAAAGAGTTTATACTATACTTGTTTGAAATACCATTAGTGGATCCTCTAACCTTGACAATTATTTTATCCTTGTTTAATCCTTACATCAATATCACATCTCAAAGCTCTCCTTATTATTGTTGTTGTTGTTGTTGTTGTTGTTATTTATAATTTATATAATTAACCTTCCTGTGGTTCGACCCCGATCTTACCGGGTTATTTATTACTTCGACACTCCTGCACTTGGGAGAAGACATCAATCTTTTGGTCGTGTTAGTGGCTATATAGTTTCAGTCAGTCCGAGAGTTAGTGCGAGGTTCTCAGGGTGTGGAAAGAGTAATGAATGACACCCAAGGTCAATAAGTGAGCAGGGTCAGACTACGTAATTCAAAAGAAGGGATTTCATACCTCCTATAGGGAGGAATCCTCCTTCGAAAAAAGATAAGAGCGGGTCATCATTCAGGCCACTCCCGAGAAAAGGGGGGAGTTTTGTTCATGGTGGGAGTTTAGGAGGCGCTAGACGAGTTAATATTGGGGGATCATGGGAGGTCAGACCCGTTAAAAGGCAAGTGTTATAGGGGATTCATGGAGCAAAGGGGACCTGTCTACCTATTATGCATGAGATGTAACCAGAAACACCCCGGAGATTGTTTAACCACACCAGAATGATGCTATGTTTGTAGAGGCAAAGGGCATCGATGGAGGGACTGCCAGTATTTGAGAAGACATTGTTTCCATTGTGCAGAAACAAGTCACAGAAAGAAAGAATGTCCACATAGAGCCACCGAAAGAGTACAGGGACAGGGGATGGTTACCCAAAGCTAGCAACAATCAGTGACAGTTGATCGGCTTGTATGACCTTATTAGTCGGGGATAAGTGCCAATGAGGGCCGACCCAGGTTCCAGGAGGAAAGGACTCAGAGTAGGATATACCATATGACTCAGAAAGATGTGGGGGCAATGCTAGATGTCGTAGCAGGTACACTACAATTAGGTTTAATACAAGTTTATGCTTTAATCAATCCTAGGACTAGTCATTCTTTTGTGGCCCATTGAATTATCAGTAATTTAAATGTGTTACCAAGTAGATTGAGTGTAGGGATGGGAGTTAGTACACCTTTGGGGAAAAATATAAACTTTGATGAGGTATACAAGGGAGTGATACTATACATTGAGGGGGTAGAGCTAAGGGTGGACCTCATGCCTTTAGAATTATATGATTTTGACTTGATTCCAGGAATGGATTGGTTGAGTAGATATAGGGCATAAGTAGATTTTTTCACAAATACCGTAACCTCCAAGATGTGAGTGGAAAAAGGGTAGTATTCAGGGGAGAGAGGAGGGTGATTCCAAACTCTATAATCTCGGTCATGACTGTTGGAAAACTGATTAGAAAAGGATGCCCTGCTTGGTTGTCTTATGTAAGAGAATTAAAGAAGGGAAGCATAGAATTAGCAAATATCTCTATTGTAAAAGAATTTTCAGACATGTTTCCGGAGGAGTTACCGGGGCTACCTCCAATTAAGGAGATTGAAGTTTCCATTAAGACTCTTCCAAGGGTCAACGCTATAGCACAATCCCCTTACAGAATGACCCTTATAGAACTAATTGAACTGAAGATTCAGCTTTAGGAGTGGCTGGACAAAGGGTTCATACAGCCGAGCAATTCATCTTGGGGAGCTCTAGTGCTATTTGTAAAGAACAAGGATGGTACATTTTGACCATGTATCGACAATCATCATCCCGCTACCACGGATAGACGATCTGTTAGATCAGTTGAAGGGTGCGAGAGTATTCTTGAAGATAGATATGATTACAGTATAATCAATAAGAATCAGAGAACATGACATACAAAAAACTGTCTTTAGAACCCACTATGGCCATTATGAATTCTTAGTGATGCCTTTTGGGTTAACAAATGCCCCGACGGTATTTATAAACCTAATGAATCGAGTGTTTCGGCTTTATTTAGATAAATGTGTGGTAGTGTTTATTGATGATATACTGGTATATTCGAGCTCTTATTTGGAACACGAGAAGCACTTGAGGAAGGTGTTGGAGATATTGAGAGAAAATAAATTGTATGCAAAACTGGATAAATGTGAGTTCTGACTCAAAGAGGTGATATTTTTGGGACATGTTGTAACATCCCTCATTTCGGGATAAAAACAACAATCTCATGTCCACCTAAAAATAGAGTAATTAATTTTTTTTATTCATGGTTTTCGTATTAGAATCTACCGAAATTTCAACGGAGTCCCCTTATACCGGAAGGTCCCAAGTTATCGACATGTAACCTATTTACACTTCTAATAACTCGCATCTCATAACTTAAATCCCGACCCAATCATCCTGGGTTTCAATTTCCACAAATATTCTCACACCTATCAACAAAAATATTTATGATATACATTATATAACAAAATATCATTATGGATAGATAAAAAAATATAAATACATAAACATGAAATATGGTTATATGAACTACAGAGTTAAGTTCATTCAATCAAATTTAAACATTAATTATACAAATTAAGTTACACCACATTTTAATGTTTACAAAATACAAGGGTATACCCCCTAGAATCTAAATGATAAAAAGGGAATATAAGTTAGGATCAACTCCTGTCGTGCATGCGATGATCCTGAAATGAAATATATATTATTGAAAGGTGAATATCACATAAATATAACAACACAAATATCTAACAATATCAACAAGGTAACATGCATTCATATTTTATTCACTTCTCCTTTCTGGTTTTCATTTGAATATCTTCCTTATTCAACTATTAGTAATTGTGCACTCTACCACCATTAACCTCCATTCTAGACTTTATAAGATCAAATATGATTATTTTTGTTTAACACATTACCGATACCAATTTCACTTGTATCATCAGTATCACCCCATAGGAGTTAATGCAAGTTAATCCCCTTACCCAGGATCCTAACATACACTAAATGTATGCTAGCCAATACATGGTGATCCCTTTACCCGGGATCCTAACATACACTAAATCTATGCTAGCCAATACGCGGTGATCCCTTTACCCGGGATCCTAACATACACTAAATATATGCTAACCAAAACATGGTGATCCCCTTACCTGGGATTCTAACATACACTAAATGTATGTTAGTCCAAACATGGCGATCCCCTTACCCAGGATCTTAACATACACTAAATTATACTAGTTTACGCCTCAAATCACATTTCTCATATTTTCTTTGTCAGTGATAGTTTCATCACTTAGCAATTCACACAACAACCTTTCCCCTTGAATACACATACATTCAGTAATTCACATTTCACATTGGTAATATATATTAAATCATGGAATTTAACTAGAAGGAATAGGTGTGATTCACCTACCTGCAATAAAAGCTCTACTCGTGCTCCCCTGCTGCTGCTGTTCCACCACGCCTATGGTCCCTCCTGTAAATCACAGGTTTATCTCATAAATTTTCCTCACTCAATGATATATTTTATAATAACCATATCAACAACCAATAAGTTTTTCTTTCAGTCATTTCTTAATATTTGATGTTTTTCTCATTTCATCCATTAATATTATCGTTCTTTGTCCAACCCCAGTTATCATTCCTTTCTTTATATTTGGATTGTTAGTATCTCGTTTTTTAACTGTTACTGTCTGACTTCTCCTCAGATTTTTAACTATATCTAGAGTTATAGAACTCAAATCTATAATTTAACATCCAGGCATCAATTCATAATCGACTTTAAAACAACTCATAAGACCATGTTTAGAATATCTTACCCAGTACGAATCAAGGTCTCGATCCCTCCTTTTCTTTCTAATGACAGCCAGCCCTTTTCTCTTCTCTTCTTGTTTAATTTTTTCTAGTTAATCCCTTGCCCACCAATGTTTATTGTACCTATAACCCTTAATCTTGGATAGGTTCTTAAAATTTGGTGTTTCTCTCTTGATCTGTAAAAATAGATACCAAAACTCCCTCTCTTCTTTCTTCACGATAGTTGCAGGTTTGTTTTTGGTAAGAAGGGTAGTATTTATGCTCTATAATTATTCTTATTTGCATTTAGGCCCCATTTTCTTTAAGTGTATTTGTTTTGCCCCCACTTCTTTTTAGTTTAGTTTGTTTTCTTTAATTTAATCCAGCCTTTTTTTTTTCTCGAGATTTACACATGTTATTTCAGCGAGGGGAATATGTGTGGACCCAGGAAAAGTAGAGGAAGTTCTAAAGTGGGAGAAACCCACAAATGTGACCGAAATCTGAAGCTTCTTAGGCCTCGCAGGGTATTATAGAAGGTTTATCGAAGGGTTTTCTACAATAGCATCGTCTCTAACCAAGTTAACTCGTAAAGAAGTAAGGTTTATTTGGTCAAAGGAATACGATAAGAGCTTTCAGGAGTTGAAAAGAAGACTCATATCAGCCCCCGTTTTGGCCCTTCTTTCCGGAATAAAAGGGTTTATGGTTTACAATGATGCCTTAAAGAGGGATTTGGGATGTGTGCTAATGCAACATGGGAAGGTGATCGCCTATGCTTCCAGGCAGTTAAAGCTATATGAAACGAACTACCTAGTCCATGACCTGGAACTTGCAGCAGTAGTATTTGCCTTTTGAGTATGAAGACATTATTTGTATGGACATAAGTCCAGATTTTCACCGGTCATAAGAGTTTGAAATATTTAATGTCGTAAAAAGGAGTTAAACATGTGACAGAGGAGATGGGTGCAATTGATAAAGGACTACGATTGCATAATTGACTACCATCCTAGCAGAGCCAATGTAGTGGTGAACGCCTTGAGTCGAAAAGGGAAGGTAATATTGGGTGGTACAGGAAACACAGAACATGAGAATTTATTGGAAATGAAAAAGATGGACTTACAGTTAAGTATGGGTCCTGAAGGGTCACTATTGGCTCATATAAAGATTAGATTAGTGTTGCGGGATAAAGTTCTAGAAGCCTAGTTGACAGATGAAGGCATAGGAAAAATCAAGAAAAAGATAGAGCAAGGCAAAGAGTTATCTTTTCAAGTTTTGCCGGGAGGGTTGGTGGCAATAGGCAGACGAGTTTACTTACTTGAGAGTAAGGTCTTAAAGAATGAGATATTAAAGGAAGCTCATAAATATCATTTTGCAACCCATCCTGAGAGCACCAAGATGTACAAGGATCTCAAGGAGTACTACTAGTGGTCAAAAATGAAGGAGATATCAGAATATGTGTCAAAATGTGGGATATGTCAACAAGTGAAGATAGAACATCAAAGGTCGGCGGGGGAATTGCAACCGCTACCAACTCCAGAATGGAAATGGGAAAATAAAGCCATGGACTTTGTAACCAAATTGCCAAAGGGGAAAAGGGGCATGATGTTATATAGGTGGTTGTAGATAGACTAACGAAGTCGGCTCTGTTCTTGCCCACCAAGATGACAGAACCTGTAGACAAGTTCGCCAAATTATACGTGAATGAAGTGATTAGACTATATGGAGTGCCCTTATCAATTGTCAGATCGAGACCCAAGATTCACCTCGAGGTTATGGCCATTCTTACAACGAGCTTTAAGAACCGAGGTGAACCTGAGCACGACATTGCACCCCCAAACAGATGGCCAATATGAAAGAACTATCCAAACACTTGAAGACCTTCTAACGTCATGTGTGCTAGAGTTTGGGGGAAACTGGGAAGACTTGTTATCGTTAGTAGAGTTCGTGTATAATAATAGTTACCAATCTTCTATCGGGATGGCTCCATATAAAGCCCTTTATGGGATGAAATGTCGCACTCCGATATGTTGGGATGAAATTGTAGAAAGGAAACTCTTGGGTCATGAAATGGTACAAATAACAATTGATAAAGTAAGGGTGATCAGGCAAAGAATGAAGGAAGCCCAAGATAGACAGAAGAGTTATTTGGATAACCAGAGGAGACGTTTAGATTCCAAATAAGGGATATAGTATTCTTAAAGGTGGCACCTTGGAAAGGCATCATTCGAATTGGAATGAAAGGAAATCTTGGTCCGAGATACATTGGCCCATTTGAGGTGATAGCTAGGATAGGACCGGTTACTTACCGCTTGAAGCTACCGGCACACCTAAAGAAGATTCATAATGTGTTCCATGTATCACTATTACGAATGGTGGAAGTGGATCCTTCCTGAGTGTTACCTCCAATTCCCATTGAAGTAAGGGAAGATTTGACACTCGAGACCAGGCCAGTCAAGATCATAGATTGCGGTGAAAAAATATTGAGAAATAAGAGAATACCACTGGTTAGAGTGTTGTGGAGGAACTTACAAATAGAGGAAGAAACGTGGGGGAGAGAATCAGAGATTAAGGAAAAATACCCCCACTTCTTCCTGAAAAGAGGTATGCAGTTTAAATTTCAAGGATGAAATTTTTGTTAGGAGGGGAGAATGTGAAACCCAAGAACAAATTATACAAAAAAAAGGGATTTATAATAATTAAAAATTTTATAATACAAAAATAGTGTAACTACAAAAAATAATAATAATAATAATTATGGTGATAAAATTTAATAGTTTTGGAGAAACAAAAAAGGGCTTGATTGAGAAAAAAAAAAAGGGAGAAAGATGGGGCCAAAATGGAATTAAGAAGAAATGGGACTATAAATACCCCATTCCTTCTCTCTCCTATGGCCGACTGGATAACATCAAGAAGGGAGGAAAATTTTAGATTTTCCTTCATCAAGCCTAGGAGAAAACACCTAAGTTAGTATACCTACATAAGTCTTGGAATTATTAAGTGGAGAAAACACACTTGGGCAGAGGATTTACAAGAATAAAAATGAAGAATTTGTGAAGAAAAGAGGGAGAAGGGAGGGTCAGCTGCAGGTGATGAAAAAGGAGTTGAGAAACCTTAATCAAACTAGAAATTAAACCTAAATTTCCCTCAAGTATGTAGTTCTAAATAAATTATGAAAGCTAATTTAAATTCAATTAAGAATTGTGTAGTAATTTGGTTGGTTACTTGTCCTAGGGAGCCTGTTCCCTTGAACAAGCCTATTTGTTCATGTCTGTATATTTTGACTTGCTGGTTTCTAGCTATGTTTCACTTTTGATCTATACAATTTCTTACATTTGATAAAAAAAAAATAATAATTGTGTAGTGATTTCAAGTTGAACAATTAGGGTTCTAGAGTAAAAAAATTGGGGGAATGCGAAAATAATTGGAATTAAATGGATAGGAGTTGCATAAGTTACCTAAAAGGATGAAATTATATAAAGAAGATTTAAAAAAAAAAACCCATAGCCAAAGGAGCAAGAGTGGCTGGCCAAGGTGGGTTAGAGAGGAAGGGGAGAAATTCTGATTTTTCCTTCTTGTTCCATAAGAACATTGAAAAATATTGTCATGGGGTAAACAATGATGAAATGTTGTGGATGAGTGTATAAAAAGAGGAAAGCAACCCTTAGTTCCCTTAAGCCAAATTCAACTAAGAGCCAAGTGAGGGAAAGAAGGAGAAAAAAATCCTGGTATGTTGTGTGTTCATGATGCATAAATTAGGCATAGTGGAAAGCTTAATTGAAAATCATTGATGAATCTGGTCAGATTCATCACCTCCTTTCCAGAGGAGATTCGGGCCCCAGAAAAAAAAAAACTTAGGGACAATCTCTTCATAAGAGTTGTAGCTAGGAGTGTAGCTTTCCAACGAATCCGACTCCTGTTGGCAGATTTCGCCAAGTCAATAAAACAACGAAATTTAGCCATATCAAAGGTAGAATTTGTTTTCTTAATCCCTTCGTAAAGTGTGTAACATCGTGTCTTGATCTTAAAAAAGAAATAAACTATGATCAAAATTGAATTCATGATGTCCACTTGGGCTCCTAATGAGTTGAAAATGTTAAAGGATAATAATGAGGAATGTAGGTGAGAAAGAAAAGAATGATAAAAGAGAAATGAATATTATTGCCATTGTTGTTGTTGTGTTGTGATATGTGGACTAATATGGAATAATGATAGGTGTTTGTGGTTTTAGGAGGAACTGCAGGAGGAGTGTAATAACAACAGGGGAACGCAAGTCGAGCATCTATAGTAGATAGATACTCGGTACCTATATCTCCTATAGTTAATAATTATTTTAACTATAAATTTTGGTGCTTATTGAAGAGGAAAAGAAAAGGGGAAAATGAAAGGTTAAACGATGGGAAAATGGAAACGGAGAACTAGATTTAATTTATGGGTCCTTTTGGAGGAAATTGACAGTAAAAATGAACTTTAGGAATGACTGTTCCTTGAATTTGATTAGCTTGTCCCAGATCCGGAAGGCTAATGATGTTAGCCAAGTTGGCTAACATCGGCATGACCGGTTCGTTGGAGGAGGAATATAGAACTTGATTAACTATTCGAGTTCAGAATAGTTAATGATATTGGCGGGTGCCGTCGATATCGGAAACATTTATGGGACTTCATTAGCTTTCTGAGGTGAAAGCTAATTATGTCAAGAATCCTTGACATCAGCATACCCAAGGACCTCCCAAGGTAACATGGAACATTGATTAACTATTTCGGCCTAAAAATAGTTAATGACACCAACGATCGTGTTAGTGTTGACATTTTCATGAATTTGATTAGTTGACCCCAAGACATGGAAATAAATACACTAATAGGGGTCATTAGTGTCGACAGTAGTCTTCCCAATGTGGGGAGAAGTGGCAGGGTGAATACCCTCGATCAGAGCTTGGATTATAAAAAAAAAAGAGGGGCATAGTTAAAGGGAACAAATTTGCTAATCCTTAAAAGGGGCTATTTGTGGTGTATAAAATTGCATATGACTTAAGTAGATAGATGTGTTGTATAATTTTTCTTTCGTGAAATTGGTTGTATTTTTTTTTAATTATATGAAAAATTTATGTTTTGCAGGTCCCTCCTATTCACGTCAGGAGTAGAATTTAGGTTCTTTGATCCCTTTTTATATAAGTTAGGAACTTAGAGATTATTCAAGTAATTGTTTTGTGCAGTAAACATGTAAGCTGAATATAATAGTATACTCATTGTATTATTTTGTGTTTGTAATATTAAATGTATCAATATATGCTTGGGATATTATAATGTACTAGCTTATGTTTAGAATGCTAAACTGTGTTGTGTTTATATATGAAATTTCAGTGCTTGGATAGTTCTTTTAACTACTAATTTATGCATGTGATATGAGATGGAGATTGAGTATGAAGCTTTGTCTCGAGTATATTCTCGAATGAATTAAATGGTTGAATTGGACCAATTGTGGATGTGTTTATGGGTGGGTTGTGATTATAAATGTGTGTAGGGTATATTGTTGATACCTTGGGACTTCCCGGTATAAGGGAGACTTGAAATTTTGGTGAACTCAATGTAAAAAAAAAAATCTCCATTTACCCTCTATGTGAAAGTTAAACGGATAAATTAATTTAACCAACAAGGCTGTTACATCGCCACATTTGGAGATTATATTGCAACTCATTAAAGATCTTTGTGGAACTAGGAAACTCCCGAAACAAGATCTTTGTAGAACTACTCAAAACTTAAACTTTACAAAAATACAAAGAAAGCAACATTATGATCTTGGTCTAAAAACTAAGATGCCTAAATGCATGGTAAATGCCTCCTTTTATAGGCCAAAATTCAAAACTATTGATTTGATGACTAATTGTTGAGTGAGTGGCCACCTCTTGACTTGGTAACAATCCTTATCTTCTTGTCTGCAGAAAATGTCATTGCTAACATCAGAATTTGAACTGATAATCTTCATGAAAGTTCTGGAAAATTGTCTTAGCTTTCCAACAAAAAAGAATGAGGTCATTTTGACTTCTATAACTCAAGATATGGGTTGAACACTGAACAATGTCTAGGCTGCATGACAGATTCTGACTTCTCTATTGTTGCTACAATTTGAACTTGAAAATGGTCCTTTTGAGTCTTGGACTCTCATGAAAATTTTAGGCCTATGTCTTAGCTTTCTATCCATATAAACCAGACCTAAATCCAATTCTACAGCTTCAGTTATGATCCAATAACCGAATGGTGTTCCAATTTGAATTCAACCAGCATCTCTTTTCTAAGCTTAGCCCTCTCTTTGTCTTCTCAATTTCAGTAATTAAACTCATCAATCAATCCTTCGATTTATGTGATAGGCCTGCATTTAAAATGAACATTTACCATAAATTAAAGGTATCTTATATTATCAGACTTGTTATTATAAAACATGCTCTAGTTAAGGAGTTATTGATACTTCAAGTGTAAAATGATGATATAAAACCTTGATAAAAATGCACTTTTAAGTACTAATCACACCCCCTAACCAGCTTATTACCAGTCCCTAGCAATCAAAGTGTTAAAATAGAAAAACAATGTACAAAACCCAAAAAGCAAGGTATTCATCATTCAACTTCCATTCATCTATCTTAATAAACAAATTCTCATTAGATTTATTTATCTGCTTCATACTGTCGAAACAAGATATTAATAAACCTTCTTTTTATGTGCTTAATGTATGAAAACATAGATGATGAGGTTTTTATTGGAAGAAAACAATATTTTGTTCTAATGTTTTTCTAAGGTTAACTTTCTTGGGATGAGATTATTATCTTTTTTTTTCTTTTTTTTTAAAATATGTATGCATATAACTTAAAACACAATGCATCTTTAACTCATGTAACGAGCTTTCGGCTAATAACTCTCAGACCAGTTGGTCTTAAGACATTAGGTGTTGAGACACCCCTACGAGCTTAGTATCTTGGGTTGCAGATATTGATACGTAGATAGTGCAATGTTTGATTCCCTTAAGCTTTTCTCCTTAACCCATGTAACAAGCACTGGGCCAATAGCTCCCAAGTCAGTTGACTTTAGGGTATTAGGTGTTAAAACACCCCTTTGAGCTTAATTGTTTAGGTTAAGGAGGCTACGAAACCAAACTTATCTACGTTTTTATTATCATATTTTTTTTTGCAAAGTATATACTATCCCTTTTTCTTAGTTGTTACCTTTAACAAAAGAACATAAATAATGTAATAATTCAATGTGCAACTTACAATCATATGTTAAAGTGTGTGTGTGAAAATGAAGGTTTAAGAATACTTGTTAAATAAGTATATGAGCAGAATCAAGTGATAACAATGCGAGAGTTTGTAAACCTGAATATTTCAAGAGGTATTCTGATAGACCTTGATAAGAATATTTACTAAGATGCGTCTCAAGAGTCAATAAAATTCCTCTTTACTCTGCCATCCTAATAACAGTTTTGTCAAATGGTTTTAATAATTGAAAAAAAAACAGTTAGTAAGTTAGGTTTTTTTTTTTAATGTCAACGACTACCCTCTGTTGCAATGTCACGGTTACACAAATTAATTACCCTAACTTCAAACACAACACATAAGATGGTATAGAGCAAGCAAGGGTCAATCCAACGAGGAAGATTCAAGTCAGATTTTTATGCTAGAAAAAATGCCATTTGGGGGGGATTCGGATGTTATCTGGGCTAAAGCAAAAGAAAACAGAAAACTATCAAATAAAATTTAATAAAATCAAAAAATTATCAAGAGAATAAACCTTGGTTGCAAGCACACATCCACCTACAGAAATCAGAACTGATCATGGAAATGAAACATCAATTTATATTCTGAATATTTATCTCTTCTTAACATTGGTTAGTTAATGGATCCGCCGTATAACTAACCCTAACTATCAAACAACCATAACATCCGCACTAGTAATTTAATTCAATGGCAGCCTTAAGAACTAGATAAGTTGAGTAATTAAGAAAACATAACTGTTCGCAGTCTATGTTTGATTTGATTAAATGTTCTCCCTAAGATTAATAACATAGATTCGCCATAATTATTAAACTCGGTTGCTTCACAAGTTCATATACCACAACTCTGGTTTTGATATCAAACTTAGCAATAGATTGTCTACAATAATAACTTAGAGTCCGCTCTAGCAATTAAAATAAGCAATCATAGAAAAAATAAGCATAGGAGAACAAACATATTCATCATATAAACTAGAAAGAAAAGGTAAAATAAATCTCACAGTTCTTGAAATCCGAAGGTTTCCGTGTCCTTGCAACCAAGAAAAAGAGTTTAGTCTTGCATATTTGTTGAACAACTAATAAAAAAGAAGGAGGAATGCATGATTTCAGGTTTCTTAGAGGAAGGGGGTGTTTTTCTCTTCTTGGCTGGCTCCCCACTTCTCTTCTCTCATTCTTTTTACATCCTAGGAAACTCTAGTCTCTATTTTACAAAATAGCCCTCCCTTAAGTAGACAGTTTACATTTAAGTACTTCAATAACTATTTTCCTAAAAAAGAGAAATAGCCTTGCATGAAATCTTCAAGCTTTGACTTAGAGGAGCTAAATTTCTGAAATAAAAACTTGGATGTCGGTTTAGATGCTTCAGAACGTAATTTGAACTCGTTTTTTCATGAAACCTGTTTGCTAGCAGAATTAAGTTGTCATCTTTGAAAAATCATATCTCCCTCATATGACATTTTTTGTCTGAAATTTGGAGCGTTAATAGGTCTTCGAGTCAGGAATCTAAAACAATTGAGTTTGCATCAAATGGACTTCTATAGCTTCATATATTCAAATTGGAATGGTTGAAGGTCAACACTGGCAGATTGCAAGATTTGACTTTGAAGGCTGCGATTTCCATGCTCTTCCTTATTTTATTTTCTTGCCTTAGAGGCCCAGAAATGTATGGATGTTAGATTTTTAATGCCACTAGAATCACTTCATTTCGACCTCTAAAGCTCATGCTCTACACAAAACATCGACTGAAGGTCTAATCTGTCAATTACCTCTAATTTACTCCTTTTTGCATCTGTCATCCAAAAGTGTCTTCAAAACATAAAACAAATAATATCAAGGCATTTTATATATAAAACATAGGCAAAACACTAGTTAAATGTGGGTGAAACTATCAAATAATAATGTTGCATCAAATACCGCCACACTTAGCTCTTGCTCGTCCTCGAGAAATGATAGATAAAATCAAATTGAAATTAAATTAAATCAAATCACTATGACTAATCTCCTAATCTCCCATCAATATCCAAGAATATATGCATTATAAACAAGAATACACTCAAGAAGGATAAAAAGTATAAATTTTCATGAATTTATTTACATGCAAACTTCAAAACTCAATTAATCGTCGGGATTTAAATGAAAGTTGTGTCATGCCAAAGTGATAGTTCCTCTCATTGATATACACTCGAATAATATGGTTGCACCAAACATCAATGAAGCAAACTTGATCCTAGAGCTCTCAAATGTGTTTTTATAGGATATGTCATCATATATAAAAAGGTTACAAATGTTATCATCCATCTTCAAAGAAAATCTTTATGTCAAAGGATGTAACTTTTGATGAAAACCAATCTTATTTTCACAGGTCTTATCTTCAGGGGGAGGATAACACAGAAGATAAGAATAAAAGATATTTTTTCATTCCAAATCCCAGCTCAGCATCAATCATCTTCTTTTATTTCACCTTCTGTTGAGTCTCTAAATCTTGAATCTTTAAAACCAGAAACCAATCTGATTGAGTCTCCAAATCTTACAAAAGAATCTTTACAGTTAGAAACTACTGCTACTCGACCTTTTCAAGTATATAGAAGGAGAATACAGCCTAACCAAACACTCTTGCAAGCTCAAGAATCTGAACTAAAGTAGGGTAATGAACTTTCTCATCCATCTTTATATGCTCCCTGATGTTAATAACCTTGATCAACTTTTTTATCCATCTTCATCTACTCCTGATATTAATGACCTTGATCAATTAATTGCTATTAGAAAAGGAATAAGAGAATGCACTAAAAATCCTTTATATCCTATAGCTAATTTTATATCCTTCCAAAAATTCTCACCATCACACGAGTATTTCTCTTAAAAATAAATACTATACCTATTCTGAAAACCTTGCATGAGGCTCTAACAAAAGAGAATTGAAAATTGTCTTAAGAGAAGAGATAAATGCACTAGAAAAGAATCAAATATGGGAAATAGTTGAGTTACCAAAAGAAAAAAACAGTGGGGTGTAAGTGGGTTTATGCCCTGAAATATAAAGTTGATGGTAGCCTAGAAAGGTATAAAGTCAGGTTGGTTGCAAAAGGATATACACAAATATTTGGGATAGACCAAGAGATATTTGCTCCAGTTGCTGAGAGAACACCATTTGAATTTTTTTTCTTTATCAACTAATTTTGGATGGTGTATACAACAATATGATGTAAAGAATGCTTTCTTACATGGAGAGTTGGAAAAGGAGGTTTTTATTGATCCACCAATAAGATCCAGCCACTCTCTTCCTCCTAACCAAGTCTGCAAACTAAAAAAGGCACTCTATGGCTTAAAACAATCACCTAAAGCATGGTTCAAAAGGTTCATAAAAGCCATGATTTCAATGGGATATCGACAAAGTCAATGAGATCATACTTTGTTCATTAAACACTCCACTTCAAAGAAAGTTACTATTTTGATTGTTTATGTTGATGACATCATAATAACAGGTGATGATCTTATTGAAAGAGACATGTTAAGAAAGAGACTTGCTGTAGAATTTGAAATAAAAAAAACTAGGGATGCTAAAATATTTTCTTGGTATAAAGGTGGCACATTCAGAAAAAGGAATTTTTATCTCCCAACAGAAATATATTCTTGATCTTCTAAAGAAAACAAGAATGATAAATTGCAAACCATATGAGACACCTATTGATCTAAAGCATAGGCTTGACAATGATGAGGAAGGAACCACAACTAATAAGGGTCAATACTTTAGGTTAGCTGGTAAGCTGATTTACTTAGCTCACATTCATCCAAACATTGTCTTTGTAATGAGCTTGGTGAATCAATTCATGCACAACCTAAAAGATTCACACCTGCAGGCAATTTATAGACTCTCCAGATATTTAAAGTCTACTCCTAGAAAAGAATTCTATATAAGAAGCATGAGAATCTGAAACTTGAATGCTATATACAGATGTTGATTATGTTGGTGCCTTAATGGATAGAAGGTCAACATCAAGTTATTATACTCTACTATGAGGAAATCTTGTGATGTGGAGAAGCAAAAAACATAATGTTGTGTCAAAATCAAGTGTAGAAGCAAAGTTCATATTAATAGCATTTGGAATTTGTGAGTTACTATGGATGAAGATTGTCCTATAGGATCTAAGAATCAAGTGGGATGAGCTATTGAGGTTGTACTGTGACCATAAATCTGCCATTGGAATAGCACATCCAATTCAACATGATAAAACTAAACATGTGGAAGTAGACAGACATTTCATCAAAGAAAAATTGGATAATGGATTGATTTGCACGCCATATGTTCCTACTGGGGGACAACTTGCTGATATATTTACCAAAGGTGTTCAGAATCCTTCGTTCAGAAGCATCTTGGACAAGCTAGGATGAAAGATCTCTTCTATCCAGCTTAAGGGGGAGTGTTGAAGATTCTGAAAGAATTAAGGATGATTTGGATCTAATTTGTAGGAGATGAAAACAGAAAGACAAATATTCTTTCCAGTTGAATTAGAATCTGGAAGTAATACCTATTTATGTGTAGTTAATAGCTTTCCTAAATTAGACTCATAAATGTTGTATATATTCATGAATTTCTTCTGAGATAAATGAGAAAAACAGAGATAAAAAATTCTCCATACCTCCCACTTGGATGGAGAAGAAAAAGACTTACAGCCCCTCGAAAAAGAAAAGAAAAAACTTATAAATACACTTTGAACAACCCAAGCAAGGGATTCACAATCTTCTTTCTCAAAATTTATTCTTAGTATTTATGATACATAAACAAAACAAAAGGAAGCATTTTTATTCTTAGAATTTAATGCTCATTTACCATAAATTTTCATAATAAAGTCATTGATTTAATTATTAAAATGTCACTAAAATTCCTAAAAATATATTATTTTTGCAGGAAATCTAATCTCTGTCACCAATCCTAGAATCATCAGTTATGAAAAATAGAAAATTGACATGAATTTATGATCATTCAAATACAGCGAAAAATAACATCCTTTACATTCTGGATTTTGAAAGCATCATCACGATAATAATATTAAAGAGCTCAGTTATTCTAGATTGAACTGCAATGTAATTGATTTTGTTTTTGTCAATCAGGAAGGGCATCAAGAAAATTAAAAAAAAAAATGTGAGCCTTGAGATACAATTGCACGTCCATAGTCTCAACTCTAAAAAGACTTCACCTAAGTCAGCTGACATT
>Ga0325414_1001389_pt1 | contig 23219 bp, 18 predicted proteins | sample PopdelMetagenome_8_FD_206183 | JGI IMG/M metagenome (GOLD analysis project Ga0325414, IMG submission 206183) | Populus deltoides microbial communities from Bellville, Georgia, United States - Leaf-PdKOR-R3 | ecosystem: Host-associated > Plants > Phyllosphere > Phylloplane/Leaf | place: USA... | reverse complement strand
CCGAAGATGTATAGAAAGTCAGGGTCTAAGTTTTTGGACCTCAAAAACCAATTTACAATCATTTTCACTTGAAAACACCCAAAAAACACCTTAAACACATAAATAAACCCATTTTGATATCTAAACACCCTTAAATCAATAAAAAAAAATCAATGTTAGCAAAGTTAATAGGACAACAACAACACAAGAAACATAAAAAGATTTGATGAACAAAAATAGTTGTAAATATAAACTATAAATTCACGTTTTATTCTTTAAAAAAATAAGTATAGGGTGGCTCTCTCCTCAAGAGGTTTATAATATCTTTAAATATGCCATAAAATCCTACATCTACTAAAAAACAACTAAAAGTTTGAAAGCATAAAGGAAATTAAAATAATATCTGAATTAAAACAATAAATCCAAAAAAAAAACAAACTAGGAAGAACAACAAAATTGGCCCAAACATCAATTTCTGGGCCTAATTCTGAAAGATCTAATGGTCCAATAAGCGATGAAGTGACTTCCAATAAGAAAACTAAATGTAAAATCATCTGGAAAAAAACTCGAGTTCGATCTTATGGTCGAATCTCCTGTTATTATTGTTTTAAGGTGCTAACTTAATTTGACGCGATCAGACCTTCTCTTGAACTTAAGGTGCGTTTATTTTCTGAAAGTGGTTTTTTGAAAATCATTTTCCAAACTTTCATGTGTTTATTTGCCATTAGAAAAGTTGATCAACGAAAAACACTTTCCAATCCACAGAAAACAATTTCCAGTCAAAGGAAAATTTGACTTGATTTCCATAAAAGTGTTTTCCTTTTATTTTGGGCGGAAAACACTTTTCATAAGTTGTGAAAAATTTAGAAATATCATATTATTTGATGATTATGTCAAATTTGGTCCTTAAACTTTTGATTGCTATATATTTTGTTTGAATTTTTTTTCAATTTCATCCTTTAAAATTTGATTTAATTTGATTTTTATATTAACTTTGGTTCTTATTTTTATGATTTTTATTTACTTTTCTCTTATCATTTTTTTAATTGAAATTTTTTATCTATCAAATTTGGTCCTCATTCTTTTGATTGTTACTTATTTTATTTAAAATAATTTATGAAATTGTAATTATTATTATTTTAATTTCATCATCTTTTAATTCTTTTATCTGTTAGATTTGATCTCTATTATTTTGATTATTATTTATTTTATTTGAGATAATTTATGAAATTAGATTTTTTTCAATTCTATTCTCATTCAACCTTTTAATTTATAAGATTTGTTCCTTATTATTTTAATAAACTTGAAAAAAAATAAAACATTAGTAAGCTATTTTCCATAATATAACCAAACACTGAAAAGTGTTTTCCAACTTATTTTCCATGACACTACCAAACATCGAAAAATAATTTACTTTTTTGAAATTTACTTTTCAAGGAAACCACTTTCCAAAATGAAACTATTTTCCTGTAAACAAATGGGGTCTTAGATATGTCTCATTGATCCATAAAAACATCTACTAGGGCATCCACATTATATGTATAGGTCAAATCATCATCTAGTTCTATCAGATCTTCACCCGAATGATTAAAATCTTTATTTCCACAAGCCTAATTGTATCAAAAACTCAAATTTAAACCAAGTAAAAAAAATATTCCCAAGCCATGAACTCCTTTTCTCGATAAGATAAAATCTTAAAAACACTTCAATAATACTCCTCTCGTTAAAAAGAAACAAAAGAGCACCAAGATCAATTTTTATGCCATAATATAGGCAATCAATAACTCTTTTTTATTTTTTATTTTCTAGCAATTTTTCTCTTATTTCTGAAAACTCAAGACTAAAACATCAAATAAATAAAGTTTAAGGCTTAAATTTAAAATTCTAAAATTAAAGAGATCAAAAAAGAGTAAATGGAAAGTATTTGGAGGAAAGCGAACTTATTTGAGCAAATCTAAAAAAACTTCATTAATATTTTTTTTTTATTTTGATCCATATTTTTTTTATTTTGATCCATTTTCTTTAAAGTTTTTTAAAGCTATAAATTTAAATTTTATTTTATGAAATTGGCTCCTAATTCAATTATGAAATTTACTAATACATTGAATTGTTAAGAGAAAACGCAAGGATAAGAAAACATCAACACATAAAATATAACAAACATCACATAAAAAAAGATAAAATTAAAAAAAAATAGTGATCAAAATAAAAAATAAAAAATAGCATTGTTTATTAAACAATATTGTCTATAATAAAATGAGAAACTATGCACAATAAAATGTTGAAATCTTTCAATATATCCATAAAATAAGATTATGTGATTGGTATTTTATATTGGATTTAATTTAAAAAAAATACAAATTGGTTAATAACAATACTAAGAATTTTCAAAAAAAGAGAAAAATATATACACAATTTTTTTATTTACTGAAAAAATTTCAATATTTATTTTTTATATTTATAAGATAAAATCTAAAAAAATAAATGAAATATTCCATTAATCGATTAAAAATAATCAACCATGAATTTATCAATACAAATTCCATTAAAAACTTTGTCATAAAATATACATATAATACATTATAGATGTCATACCACCACTTGTAATTGCAAAGAAAAAAAATACTTGCCACAAATCTTAAATTATTGAAGGTTTTTTTTATTGTTAATTTTAGAATATTAAAAAATTAGTTGAAATGTGTATAAATTAACTTGGATATTTATAATTATTAAAAAACTAAAATAAAAATAATTATTATCAATATTATTATGTTATTGAGTTGTTTGAATTTGAAAATAAGAAATTTTTTTCTCGAAAAATCAACCGAGTCTCAACTGAGGCAGCATTTATTCTTGGTTTAAAAAATGAAAAAAAAAAAAAAGAAAGAAAGAAAACAATGGCGATTTGGCAGCAGCACCAACGACGTTTTTTCTCATGCTGCCTACTCCCAAGGGATAGAGTCACAGTGAGACATAAAAGGCCAACAGAAACATCAGAAGCCAACGTTTTATCCTCTTTGAAACCACCAAAGCGATAATAAAAATAAAATGGCAGTGATAATCCGCTGCAGCTCTTGCTTCTCTTCTCCACCCTCCTCCGATCACATCATCTCCCCCAAACCCCATCTTCCAGCTGGTCAGTGCTCTCTCTCTCTCTCTCTCTCTTGAGTTTTTTGTTTTGCTTGAGCGTGAATTATGTGAGTAATGCACTAGTTGCGCGCCTTTTATGTTTGGTTTTCGAGAAATAATGAAAATGGAAATGGAATTCAGGTATTATTATGTCATTGTTGCTGGGTTGGATTTATTTTAATTTATTTTTCCGGGGATGTGATTTTTATGCTATATCTAGTTAAGGGCTACTACCAAATTTCAAAATTTTGATGCCTAACTATCAAGCATACAAATATAGCTTCAATGTTTTGCATTTATTCTATGTCTGTGTTCATAAAGCTTTGCAGATTTTTGACTGATCAGAAATACAGAATTGTGGTGGATAGATTTTTATTTCGTTTCTCGAAGAATAGTGGAAATCTTATGTATTTATGTATAAATCTGAAGTAATTTCTTGATCCTTTGAACCAGGAAAATTGGCCTCTCTTCTGTTTAGAGCACGGAAGTTTACATCATCATCTGGAGATGCTTCAAGTATACTATCTGCTTCTCGCCATAAGTTGCCAGGAAGCGAAAGTGTGCACATAAGGCCTGCATCAGAAGGGCATCTGAACACTGTTCAAGTACCGCCTGTTTGTGACAAATTTCTTGAACTATTGTCTGCTCATCAGGTATGATGGTGAGTTTGTCCTGTTATTTTCCCCCAATAAATATTGTTTTCTTTTTTGGCTTTACTTGATTTAAAAGAATGTAAAACTACCCACCATGTATTGTTGAGAGTCACAGCTTTTCTGATCATGAATATGGGGGGTTGCCACAGGGGACACCCCTTTGTGGTTTTGTGCATCCATCAAAACATTACTGCGTGATCTTTATTGCTAAGACAAATGAACCTGCCATGCTGCTTTCTATGTTCAGCAAAAAGTCATGGATTTGATAATGTGTTGGTTTGGTTATGTTTTGTGCCAATTCTCTGTGAGGACTTGAAAAGCAATTTATAATTAGGAGATGTAGGTTACCACAGTCATCATTTGGTCGATGATGTCATAATGGAACATGAAAAAAATCACATCCATTGATTTGTTTAACATTTGAAATTCAAGACAGATTGATGTGCTCTTCATGTTTTGGTTTCTCTGCAGCAAGGATTAGTTTGGTTTCCTTTTCAGGCCACTCAATTTCCATCTGATTGGTAATACTCTTGTCTTTGCAGGGAAACATGCAATTGAGATCCTCAGCAATGGCTTTTCTTGTTACTAATGCCTTGATGTGGACTACCCCTTTTGAAGCTTTAGCTGAAACATGTGAGGCGGATAGCTCTATCTTCAACATGCCTTTGCTGTTATTTGTGGCCCTTGTAGGGGCCACTGTTGGAGGTATGATTCTATTTCACTTCTTCTCAAATTTCTTTGTTCCCCGGTTTTATGCTCAACAGTGAAAGCTTTGCATATAAATATATTAGATAATGTTTTAAGTTCCTTTGAAGCGAGAGCAAGTAAATGCTTGAAATTCAAGGCTCAAGGATCTTGGAATTTGGACCAGGACCACCAAGTAGAAGATTGGTGCAGGAATCCTCTTATGTTCTTCCACGCTTGTTTGATAGCTTTTCCTTGCTCTCGAAAAAATTCCACTGCATTCTTGAAGTGTTCACTTAAATCAATATGATGCATGCTATTCTTCCTCTAGTAATTCAGTGCTTATGTGACAGGGTTGCTTGCACGGCAGAGGAAAGGGGAATTGCAGCGGCTGAATGAGCAATTACGCCAGATCAATGCAGCTCTAAGAAGGCAAGCCAAGATCGAGTCCTATGCCCCCACCTTGAGCTATGCTCCTGTTGGTAGTAGAATACTAGAGAGTGAAGTGATTGTTGATCCAAGGAAGGAGGAGTTGATTTCTCGATTGAAACTTGGAAAGAATTTTTTGCGGAATCAAGATCCAGAAAAGGCATTTGTGGAGTTTAAGTCAGCTCTTGAGCTTGCTCAGAACCTGAAGGATCCAACAGAGGAGAAGAAGGCTGTAAGAGGTTTAGGTTTGTTTCACTTTCATTCCTTTGCCCATTTCTCTTTTCAATAAATGTACATTTTACCTGCAATTCTTCTCCTATACCTACATGATCAATGATTTAAAACCAAGCAATAAAGCAAAAGGCTGGTTGTTCTGCTAGGCCGTGCACGTCTTGCCCTAGTGACTGGATGATGGATCTATTGAATCTTTGTCTTCCTCACTGTTGCACTTCTTTTGATGGCCTCATGTCAAGATGGATACAAGTTCCTGTCCTTTCATACAATAAATAGACTTCAATTCATGTGTTCAATCAATGAATGCTCTTAATGATGACTACATTCAACTTCTAATGAGTTTCTCATCTTTGTTTCTCAAAGCTTTAGAAATCAAATCCTCTTTTATTAGCTATGGTGTTATCATTATCCACTATTTTAGTTCTTTTCTTCATTTATGAAGATAGATGAACTTGACATTGCTTGTCCCGCTTTTCTTCACAAATGCATGTTTGATTGAAGTTCATTTGAAACAAACCTGCTTGATTCAGGAGCCTCACTGCAAAGGCAGGGTAAACTTCAAGAAGCTATTAAATATCACTCAATGGTTCTTGCAATCTCCAAGAGAGAAGGAGAGGAATCCGGAAACACGGAGGCTTATGGAGCAATAGCGGACTGCTACACTGAACTTGGTGATCTCGAGCAAGCTGCCAAATTTTATGACAAATATATTGCAAGGTTGGAAACAGACTGATCGGTTTCATCCTAATAACATTAGACATCATCATAGGTTGTGGATTAGTTCATTAATTTTTGCTGCTGGCTTAGTCTCCATATCTTTTGCTTTGTATCGTTCTGTTGTCTTTCAGCTAGCTATGATTTGTGATTGTTGAAATTTTTTTTTTTTCTCATCACATTACAACCCTTCCCAAGGGGAACACCGAATTGCGTTTTTGAAGTCTCTCTTTAATAAGCAGGTGTTGTAAGGCTATCTTTAAAACGTCTCAGAGCATCATGGATTCGCAGGAGATTTCTAGTTAAAAGGAGTGAAACCACCATCATTCAAAAGCCGAAACCCTTCATTGCTAAATTGTTAAAATGTATATCGTCTCGCAAACAGCATCTTGCGAAAACACTATATCCTCACAAAGGCAAGCATTTGTGGCGAAAGTTCAACAAAGACCTTCAAAATTTTTTAAAAATTTTAAAAATAAAAATAAATTCCAGGCCTGAAAATCCACATGCCTCGAAAATAATTAAATTCTCATACAACAGACAATGGTCAAGATGCTCAAAGGGTTTAAGGCATACTGCTGTCATATTAAATTGCCCATTCCCTCTGTCAACCAATTCGCTCATCCCTACATGATAGATAGCTCATCCCTACATGGTCGAAAACAGAAAAACATACATGTATAATACATCAACACAAATGGCAAGCATATGATATAAATATGCGGTTAGGTAACCACCTCACGGCTGGATAAAGAGAAAACAGATGGCTTCCTAATTGCTTGGAACTTAAATAACACCCACAAAGGCAGGAAATAAAGGTGTGGCGTCAACTCTTATTGTTACTGATAGTACATCAGTTGCTGGGCAGCAGCAACATTCTGGAAACCACCATCATATATTGCCTGGCTTGCTCCGGCAGCACCCATTCCCATTGCTGCTTGTTTTAGAGGAAGCTGCCCCTGAGGATGCATCAAGGCATGGACACCACCCATCTTGCTTATCGCTAGCTGCCTCTCATATGCCAAGATATCAGTAGCTGTGAGACCAGGCAAAGGGGCAGCAGCAGGTGGGGGGAGTGGGTTTGAGCTTGTCCCCGGCGGAGTAGGCTTGCTGCCCCATGAGCACTACAAGAATGGAGAAAAAATTTAGAAGTCAATTTCCAAGTTGAAAAAAAATGTTGTTATTGTTCCATCCTTATAACATGACCTCTAACACAAAGGTTTTACGTACATAGTAAATGAAGTCGACATAATCCAACATACCTTCATCTGTTTTCCAAAAAGTGATTGGGTGTTTCCCATCTGAATAGCTAAAGCTGCCTCTGCATGAGTACTGAACCTCACAAAACCAAAACCTTTGTCTCTCTGGACACGAACCTCCTCAATAACTCCAGCACCAAGAGCATGGAAGTGGCGATGGAGATCAGGCTGTGCTACCTGGAGATTGATTGAAGATAAGTAGTTCTTGTAAATAAGACAAATCAGATATTTCTAAGATATTCCAAATTCTACCATTCTTCTAGACATTAGATACAGCAAACATTTTGGAAAAGAATCACATATGGAATAATGTACAAATAGCAAGAACAGGCAGATGGGAAGAAACGTTTCTTGCCTCTGGAGCAAGATTGCCAACATAAACAGTTGTATATTGAGGATTGTTTTCAGGAGCCTCGTTATTTGTTGCCTCCTTGCAATCCTCTGCACAAGATAATTATAAATATAAGTTTTTCCATCTTAGTGGTTTCCCACAGACACAGAAGAATAACAAACACATTGCAACCCGTGGACAAACATGAAAACAGGATAACAAATCAAAATGGGTTATTATCAAAATGGGTTATTTTTGTTACAAGAGCATGAGATGTTGCGACGATCCACAAGCTAATTGCCAATTCACCACATTCTATTAGAAAATAATCGTGATCCAAACCCATCTTTGAAAATAAAGCATTGCATTATTCACATCTAATCCTGATTCTCATCATTTCAAAACATGTACAACTGACCTGACGTGCCATTTGTTAGTTCCACCACACTTTTTGAATCAGAGCTTTGCTTGTCGTCATTGGAACTGGCACCTTTAGCTGCCCAGTTGCACCGAATCTGTCTACTACCAAGCCACTTTCCTGAAAGGCATGTGAATTTACATTATTGTAACATGAATAAGACGTGAGCAAGCATATCTAACAAAATTGTAATGATCCAGGTCGACGAACTCCACCACTTTACAAAATCAATCTTGCATCACTAGATTGTACACCCTAATGATGAATACTAATCAACTTTTGCTTATGCTTATGGCTATGCTAAAAAGCCCAAGAATCACAAGTGTATCAATCCATGTCTTAAGTGCACAATTTCATGCAAATGCCATAGGACTATTACCAAATTCTCCTTCCTAATCCTAGGACCTTAAATTTAGTGGGACAATATCAGCGAAGGACATTTCTAAGAAGGGATGGCAACTAGTGCAAAAACCAGCATTGTAATCTCAAAATGCTAAACTTTCCCAGCAGCCCCCAAACTCATAAGTATACACAGACGTGAAAATAAATAAAAAAAGGTGTATATAACACAGCTTCTTTCCATTTGTCAGTCATTCACTATTTGATTGAGTAGAAATGCACGTTAAGAATAGAGGGAGTGTAAATAACACATTGCTTTTTCCAATGAACCTTAATTAAGAAACAATCACCCCCAAACCATTAAACAATCCTTGTGAATCCCATCATCTATACCTGTTAGGTCATTTATTGCACTCTGGGCATCCTGAGAAGAAAACAATGTCAGAATCATGATGAATATAAAGATAACAGAAAAAGAGAGGCTCTAAATGAATTCAATACCTGTTGATTTCGAAAGGAAACAAATCCAAACCCTCTTGAACGCCCAGTCTTCTGATCCCACATAACCCTTGCATCTCTGAAACCATAACATGCTTAGATACAGTGCTCAGCTTAATAACACCAACCTAATAAGATAATAAACCACCAAGATAGCATTTCCAACTTTTTAACTCTATGTTTTCCACAACTTCAGACATTGAAAACACACTGAATTCAACCAACGTGGACACATGCAGAGAGAGAGAGAGGGTGAGGGAGGAGAAACTTACGAACAACTGGGATAAACAGAAAAGCAGGCATACAATGTTGCATCAGTAACCTCAGGACTAAGATCTCCAACAAAAATGTTGAAGTGACCTGCGCATTAAAATGGTGTCCATGCTTATACATGCCAGTACATCTGAGTTAGGGATAAAATTTAAAACATAAAAAAAACACACAGAGAGAGAGAGAGAGAGAGATCCAACCTGATGTATCTTCTCTCTGACCACTAGCATATGCCCAGTTAACTTTAATAGGCTGCCCAAATCTGCCAAGAGTGCAGTAATAAGGTGCTGACACAAATTTAAGGTAGAGCTTGGAGGATCAGTACAAGAGTAAAACAATTCACAATCAAAAGCAAGCTACTCACAGATGCCTTCCATTAAGAGATAATATTGCAAGAGCAGCTGCTCGACGATCAAAGTAGTGAATAAATCCATAGGACGACTGCAGAAGTGGAGACAACAGAGATGTCAAAAATAGCATACAAGCTAACAAACTGACTAGGTGAACTGGTAAAAAGTAGCAACATACAACAATTAGATCCTTTCCATATAGCATACGATCTCTCAGATTTACCTTTTCTTTTCTGATAAGCTTGCATCCTTCAACAGGACCAGTACTCGCAAAAACCTCTTGGAGAAGGGGTTCAGTTACCTGAGTGTGGATGTTTCCCACATACCTGCATTTTTCACAAAAAATAAAGAAAGAAGTTTTAAAAAAAGAAGAAAATAGAGGGAAATAAATAAACCTGCAAGTAACCTTCCTCAATTAGCAAAAATAAAATATAGCAGACAATTGGTCATCAAATTATTGGTGCATTTTAAGTGAAAATTGAAGGAAAGCATGAATAAGTAGTACTATTATCAATTAAGAAGAACTTCAGTCAAGAAAATAGAAGCGGTGGGCAGTTGCATGAGCATGCATGTGAAACAGAAAACAAGGAAGAAAAACAAAAGAAATAGAAATAAAAAGGAAAAATGTCTAGACAAACACTCACACACTGCGGCAAGTACTTGGATCAAAACCAGGAGGCAGATTTCCACTTGGAATTGGCTCAATCTGCAAAACAAAAAAGTGAAAACGAAAAGAAAAGGGAAGAAAACAAAATTTAATATAAAAAAAGGCCTCTTCTCAATCTACCCGAATCTAAAATATTTCAATCCAGAACAGAACAGCTTGCCAAAGGTCTGGACAGAACAAGCCTATAAAATGGGAAGATAAAATAGTTCTTAAAGTAGACCTAAAGGATTGGCTGGATGACTAATGCAGATACAAACAAGACACCAAAAAACAAAAATATACTATAGTTAACGCTTTCACATTCTAATTATTATTATTTCTTTTTATCTTCTTAAATGTACTGGTCATGTTAAGAGAACAAAACTATATAAAGATATCGCCCATGTCTTGATTCTTAATCTCAATATTTGTTGAATCCTCTGTACAAAGTTAATTCCCAGATGGAAGCTTCGGTTCAAAACCCATCACTCCTTCCTGTGCCAATCTTTTCTAGCTTCCTATAACAGAGAGTATAAAAATGGAAATTTTGTCCTATTTTTCCTTTAATTAAAGCAAGAACCATCAGTTGAGGGGGTTTTGTGATGACAATGGTAAAGAAATAATCACACCAAGTAAAACAACTGCTATCTAGATTATGACGTGGTAAAGAAAATGGACCAAAACTCTGCTGCATTTCACTGAAAATGACATGAAACCCTGCGCTATTCAAGAACACCGAAATTGCATTTTACAAAAGTTTGGAGCATTCCGAGGCTAACAAATTAACAGGGCATAAAAACCCACTGTGAAACTTAACATGTACATTTGTAATTCACTCCCGCACGAGTTGAACACATATGCATAAACACGGAGAAACACAGAGAGGAAGACCGTGATTTAGAAATGACCAGACACACAAAAATAAGTTGTCAAGTTGGCGAAGACGCATCAACTAAAACCGTGTGAAGAATACCCATAATCAAGGTGATGTTCTTTTGATAAGATAGATAAGGCACGACTAACTTAAGCTTCCTAACACAGAAAACAACTGCCCAAATTTTTCCTCGGATTTCTAACTTTAACATTAGAAACTGTAGCAGAATAAAAGAAACCAAAACAAAAAAGAAATTTATCAAATTCATTAAATGCCCTCAAATAATCTAGAGAACAACACATTTCAAAAAATTAATTAATTTTTCATTCATTTCTAACAAAACCCCAAAAAACAAAAAAAAAAGAGAGGCAAAGCTCGTAACAATAATAAGAAATAGAAAACCCTAAAATTTCAATAACAAGGCCAACACACTAACACTAAACCATAATTTTTTGTCAAAAAAGGAAAAGAAAACCTAAAATCCTCCTCCCGAGCTCCTAGAACCTTACCCTAGATAGCTCTAGAAATCCAATAACGAAAATTGCAATCGGCAGAATAAGAACCAATAATAAAAAAAAGAAAGAAAGTAAAAGCTTCCAAAAATTGGAAGTACCTGAGGAGGAGCGAGGAGGCCAGGATGGTAAAGAGACTGTTGTTGAAGAAGTGCCTGTTGCATCAGTGCTTGTTGTTGCTGTTTAAGCCTCAGTTGTTGCATTTTTTCTTTCGTTTTCCTTTAAGAAAGAGAAAAAATCAGGCCTTATTGTTAGTTTGTCGAGAAAATAAAAATTCGGTCTTGCTTGCTTCTTTCAAAAGTATTTTCTGTCAGATTTTGGTGTGGTTTAGGGTTCGAAGAGAAGAAAGGAAAGGGGAGGTCTCGATCGATCGATCAATCAATCAGTCGGAGAAAATCAGAAAAGAGGAAAAAAAAAAGAAAAAGAAAAAAAAAAGAAAGAAAGAGAAAATGAAACTATGAGAGAGAGGGAGGGATATCAAAAAGTGGCTCAAGATAGAGAGAGTATTTATACTTGAATTTTAATTTTAATTTTTTTGGTGGGGACTTAGAGGTGATTGGTAAAGTTACGACGCTTGTGATTTAAGATGTTAGGACTGGCAGTAGAGAAATGACAAGTGCTATGATGGCGATGGATGATTGGGTTGTGATGGGGGTGGTTGAAAGCTAAGTTTGTGGGATTTTTCTTTCAGGAGTGTGATCGGATATCCATCCACGGTCTGTTGCTCTATTCTTACAGGTTTGTTTGGAGTTTGGGAGTGTGTTTTGTTCTATATTTCATTTTTTATGCACCAAATTTTATGTAAATTAGATTGATTACAAAATATTTTAAATTAATTAATTTTCATGTAAAACATTTTATTCAAAACAATTATTCAAAACAATTGTGTATAAAATAACTTGCCTATAACATTCATGTTAACCTATCTGTGTTTGATATAATATTTGTTAGTATATTGATATCATGGAAGTTGTTTTTTTATTTTTAAAATTTTTTTCTGTATATAAATATATTAAAATATTTTTTTATTTTTAATATTAGTAAGTTAAATTGATCCAAAAATATTAAAAATATATTTTGAAAAAAAAATTAATTTTTTTGAACAAATATGCATAAACACTATCATACTCCTGCATTTTAAGAATGTCTTGCCTTCAATCTTTGATGGTATAGCTCAACTGATTAGATTTTAAATTTAATTTCTAGAGGTTACCAGTTTGAGTCTTATAAACCTCAGGACCATTAGAAGCATATATGGTCGTTAACTTTAGGGTCTATGGAATTAGTTGATGTGTACACAATCTAACCCGAACAACCACCTTAATAATAATAATAATAATAAAATATATTGCCTTCAAGCAAGATATATATCAAACACATAATTATTTCCAACAACCCATATTCATCATATGTTCTTGGAGCATGTTCTTAAGATATCACATAAGGTCTAAGAGATTAAAATTATAAACCATTTACTTCTGTTAATAGAAAGTATTTTTCTTCTTTTTTCTTTTTTATTTTCTTTTCATTTTTCATATTTCTCTAATAAAAATATTAAAAAACATGTTAAAAACAAATTACAGAGTTACTTTCTTTGCTTCTAGGAATCGAAGTAGAGAACTCTTTACCCGGTGTATAGAAAGGAGTCAAGTTCATGAAAAATGGGTCATTTACAACCCACTAATAAAGGGTTTACTGAAAAGTCCAAATTAATATATAATTCATTGAATGAATGAAATTTTTTCAAACAAAAATAGAGAAATGCATCAAGATTACAATTATTTTTTATAAAAAAATCATAATTTATAATATTATCTAAATATTTTGTATTTGTGATAGTCTAACGGAAATATTCATAGTTTTGAAACCCAACCTGATGATCGATCCAGTTTAATGATCAGATCACCAGGTTAATCCAAAAAAAAAAAGATGCAGCGAAATCTTCATAGCTCTCAGATGGCTCCCCGGTCTTCTCGACCACAACTTCCATCTTCTTATCTTCAATTTTGAAGATCACATATCGGTGTACCTTCTTCCTCTGAAGTTCTATAAATGTATTTTTGCTGTGATCAACAACTCTCATGCTGGATGATGCATTGGCTTGGAAATTTACAGTGAGTTAATCACATCAATAACTTGCTGTCAAATTAAAACACAATTTCTAAATATAAAAAAATCCGATCTTTTAGATTAATCACAAATGGGTTCAAACAACAACGAATTTCCTCTTCTTTACCCCAAAAGATCAAATCTTTCACTAACAAAATAGAAAAAAAGAGACAAATTTTGCCAGACAACATCGTTGATTAACAAGAGAAGCAAAACCATGCATGTATCAACACAGATAGTCAAAACAATCTCATTTTAACAAAAGAAAACAAACCCTGTAGAAATAAACAGAGACGGAAATAGAGCTTACCCGACTTGCACCTCTGAAATTCATGGCAGCTTATAAAAGGTTGAGAGAATTGTAGACGAGTTATAAGGCAAATGAAGGACAACAACAAACAACACAGCCGCTTGAATCTATAAATAACAAAAAAGGAAGGTAGCTAGGTCTCAGCCGGGTTTACCCGGGTCGACCGGGTTTCGCCGAGCCAACTCCCCCGCGGGTTTTTACTTAGACCTGGACCGGTCTTAGGCCCGGGTCGGTCGGGTTCCGAGTCGATCCGTCGAGCCGGTCCGGGTTTCAAAACTATAAGAATATTAATTTTATTTCATTCAAATTAAAATTTATCTTGAGAATAACTAAAAAATATTTATATTAAATTTATATTCGTGTTTTTCTTTTCATTTGAAAATAAGTGAAGAAATTATATTGAAAAACTATGAGGATGTTTTTCGAAGTCAATATATATTAAAATATTCATCATTTCAAACATATTTCTTTCATTTGTGATGACCAATTATTCTAGAGATTATGATATATTAAAAAATATATATATGAAAAAGAAGCCTAAATAAGCTATTTGGAAAGGAAACTATTATTTATTGTTATACTAATGAGTTTTTTTTAAAAAAAAACAATTCTCTATTGGATATAACTTTCATTCCTTTTCCTTTGCATGAGAGTCGTAATGGGTTTTCTCTACTTGTGAATATTGATTAAATTAATTTTTTCAAAAAAATTATGAAAAAAAAACAGCTTCATGCTTTGGTTATTAAAAATTGAGTGTGGGCTTGAAAGAGCCTAATGGGCCCCATTCTTAAATAATGACGTGATCCATTCTGTATGAAGTTTTAGTTTCTGTGTTTTTCTTGTTCTTAAATTTTATAAACATTACCTTATGATTGTATCTTTTATTCCATGATATAGATGCTTTATAATTAGTTTACAAGTTAATTAAGACTAAATCTTCCTTTAAATAGTTTAAAGGATACACTCCTTATATCACTTTGATATATTAAAAATTTTAATAATTTCTTCCATGTATTAACCCTATAATTCAAACTAGAAAATTAAAAAAAGTAAGTAAACTTTTTTAACTATTAAACTAACTCTTTGAAATTTTTTATATACTTATCTAAAGTTATAAACCATAAGTCTTAGGTATTTTTATGCTTACACATATTTTATTAAGATAAAAAATAAATTTGATTTTTCACTAGCAAAATATCATGATAAAATTTCTCTAAAAAAAAGAAGGGTTGAACATGAATCTTATGAAATTTTTTTTTTCATCAATTACCTTTTTATCTATAAAAATACTTTGATTTTTTTTGTTTATCCTTCTATTTTGTCTTCAATATTAGGTAGTAATATTGAGTTAACTTTTATAAAAAAATATACAATTCAAGAAAGTTATATTTTCATAGCTTATTTAGTCTAGTAATTTCACTTACTATTGCATACTATGACGAACTCAATTTGTTTTTAATAATGCTAGAAAAATTTCATTGGATCTAGGCTTTTTTTCGTGGACATTAATGGGTTGAATGGTGGGTGTAACCTGCAATATATATATATATATATATATATATATATATATATTATTTTTTTGTTGAGGTGGAAAAAATTCTCCTTTCTTTTCTTTCAAGTTGTGAATATATAGCTTATATTAGAAAAAATCTGGAGCTACATATCATGAAAGGTGGTAGTTCTATTGCATAACTTAGGTGACAATTATAGCTGAAGTTTGCAGTTGAAGTTATAGCTTGTACAACTCGATATGGTATCTTAGATTAAATAGAAGAGCCGACACAAGTGAGAACAAAAAAACTAAAGAAAAGAGAGGAGAGAGAAAAAGTGGTAAGCTCGTTGTTATAGGCTAGGAAAACTAGCCCGTGGACCGAGCCTTGTGAGGCAGCCTTGAATGTCTTGGTTCGGCCCAACCAAACTTGAGGAGGCTCGGTTAAACTTCTGCCCAATTAAGCCAAAACCATTTTTTTTAATATATTATCATTTACCCCCAAATAAATTTTTAACAACACCATTGTTAAGAAATTATTTTATCAAAAATTCAAATACAGAAATGAAGAATAGTAAACAATGCATGACATATTTAAATATATCCATGCAATCTAGTTTGAGAACTGTGAACTTACTGTTAGCATGTGAATGTTGATGTTGTTGGTGACATGTATAGTACCAGTCAAGATTGATATCATAGAATTGAGACCTAACAATTATAAAAGGAAAAGCCTGTGGCTATATGAAGAATCTTAGCATACCCTTTTACATGGTTGTGTACTTGGTTGTTCTAGAGAATCTTCGTTCACTACGATAATAACAATTGTGTTAGGAATCTTAGTCTACCATTGCACTATTCCACATGGTTGTGCTAGAATCATTTCACTATGATAATGGTTATCAGCATGATCACTACTATAAATAGCTAGTGATTCTTTTTTTTTTCAACATCACATCTTTCTTTTTAAATTGTCTATGGGTGAACTTTTAGTATGCAAAGACAGGTAAGGAACTTTACTCTTCTTTTCTAATTGGTTTTAAATGTCTGGCTAGATTTAAAAAAAATTGGTAAAGAAGATTCTAGAGCTGATACTTTTGTTAGTGAAAGTGGTGGAGTTAAACCTTCTAAGCTCACTGGTGGGAGTAGAGGAGCTAGATCTTCTCATCGAGGTAATGGAGGGCATATGTCATATAAACACCAAAGTAGCCAACCTCAACCTTAAAACCTATATAGAAGCACTAAAACTATTGGTGTTATTACTCAACTAACCATAAACATTAAAGTAATATATAAGCCTAGGATTTTAATTTCCCATGAAAAAATAAGTAGGACACCTAAGACAATAACTATAGATTTCGAGATCACAACCTCTATATGTATGTTTAAGTTTGGATATTTCTTACCCTTGTCTAATTTAATTAGAGATGTATAACTAAAACTCGTGTGTGAGCCAATTGCATCCCAAAGGTGGATGACTCTGATGACTTTGGATAAGTATTTGAGTCTTAAAGTTCAAGTCCTAACTGTTGATTTGTTTAAGTATTGTTATAATTTGTCAAGTTTCATGAGGTTAAAAAAATGATGACATGGTTTTACACTTTTTCTAAAAGAAAGATATGAAATCTCTTTAATGATATTTTTTAAGGTAAATCATTGTCAGTAAAAAATTAGAGAAATGATTAGTTAATAATAGGTTATAGTGGTTTAATAACCTCTACTAAAAATAATGTTACTCCTTTTTTAAGCCTAAATGAAAAGAGTGTATTAAAAAAACTTGTTGATAACAGTTAATACTACCTTTTTTAGTTGGCCAAAAGGTATTCCCTAGACGATAATGTTTATGGTATGAGATATATTTACTATTTTCCTTGCTTTTTGGCATTATAACCATTATATTAATATTTATTTATATTGTTTACATGTGGCTCCCACTCTGAGACTATTAAAAAAGAAAACTAAATTCCTCATCATCATCATCGTCAGTAGAATAAGAAAACATATAAAAGGAGAAAGAGACTTAAGCAAATGATCATGAAGTATAGGTAATAGAAGAATCTCAGCAAAGTGGTGAGATAGAGACCAATATTGGCATGATAAATATTAGGAGTAGATATGCTTTAAGTTAGAGGAGTAAGAAGAGATATAGTTCATAGCTTGTCATTCCTAGTTATCCTATGAAGATGAAACCCATTCCAAGTCTTATACCAAGCCCTGCACATGTTGTTACCCTAAGTCTTACTGTACCAAGTCCTGTGCATGCTACAACAAGTTCTATTAACATTCTTAATGATGTAAATTTAAATGGTAGCATTGTTTTTAATGTTTCTTCTTCTTATTCTCTTTGGTTTCACTTCTCATCAACCTTAACTTTCGTAAGCTAATAACTTCTAGTGATTATGATGCCCAGCCCGAGAAACCTTTTTTTGGTGGGATTTCGACCTCTTATAGAGGTCATTTATACTAATAGAGAGACAGAGATAGAGAATTTATGACTTTTATATTTAGATATAATCCTTCATCTGTAGACAATTATGGCTAAAATATAGATATTTTTGACATAATGTCTCAATTTTCACTGGATGTATAATAATAAAGAGGAGGTAGTTTGTCTCATTGGTTGACCAATAGGTTAGTAACTTTTCATGTGAGTATGAAGCTTTTGATTTTATTATTATTATTATTATTTACCATTACTAATATGAGGTTTTTTTTAGAATTTTCAAATACATGTATTAACTCTTAGAAGACGGGAATGAGAACAAGAGCACATAACAAATCATCGATGCTAACTCATCAAAAAATCATAACCTGTAAGAAGAAACAAGCTCATACAAAGGAGAGACTTTGTGAACTGTAGTCTATCTATCGCTCCTTACATATAGAAAGAGATACTTTCCAGACAAAGCTCACATCTCTTCATGTTGTCCTTGTAGAGTCCAAACGAGAAGTGGCTAGTTGTAAGAAAAAACATGAGAAGCTTGAAAAAAATACTTTTTGATGCTTAGAGTGCACTAGCTAGTCTGCAGTATGAACCAATTAAGGAATAGGGTGAGCTAACTCAGTTACAGGTAAAATGTTCATGTTTACAAGGCCCAATAGAAAATTCATCTGACTTTGATACTTCTTATAACAATAGTTTTGCACTAAAAACAGTAGTGGAAGAAAAATTAGTTGATATGATGGGAGAGCTTCATTTCTACAATAGCTCTCAAAACATTAATGTAGACTTCTCCTGTTTATTTTATGGAAATATGCCTTGTTTTAATGAGATTTAACTTAGGAGAGTTTACGTGACCTCTGAAGGTCAATACTTGTCTGATGAGCTAGACCAAAAATACTACAAGTAGTATTTGTATTTTATTTGATGTATTTAGAGTTGTTTTTCTATTATGTAATGTTGTTGTATTTACTATGTAGTATTGTGGGGTGATTGTTTCAGTGATCAATAAAAGAAAGTGGAATTTATCATTTGATCGTCTATTTTTGTAGTATGAACTAAATGTAAATCAAAGACTAGTAATTTCAAGAGAAATTAACTATAAGGTCCAAATTGGTGAAAAAAAGGCCTAACTTGGAGAAAATTTAAAGTTGGGGTAAAAATGGCCAAGATTGGGTATAACTCAATTAGTATCAAACTACAAGTGTAGCTTAATCTGACCGAACCGAGCAACAAGTGTAGCTTGATCTGACCGAGCTACTATTTATCTCGGTCTGACCTGGGCTACTTAGAGAAATTTTTTAACTTGTAGAAAACTTAATCATGTGGAAAAATAATTAGAAGAGATAAAACTTAAAGAAAATAGCATGGAGATATGGAGATTAACATGGAGAAAATAGTCAAACAATAACTTGGAGAAAGTAACTAAGAGAATAAACCTTAGAGAAAATAGCACCAAGATATAAAGATTAACATAGAGAATTTAAACTTCATTAAGAAAGTTTTTAGCTATAAAATCAAGGTAATGAAACATATACATAACAGTCTTATTGTAGATACATATGAAATATAAAACTCGTTGGAGTTATACAAAGCTAACTAGAGATGTAAGAGATTTGAAGATTTGGTTTTATTATATTAGTGTCAGGGTATTCAACAAAAATATATCTTTAAATGGTCTTAATGCTATGCATGGAGAAATATTATTCCCTCTTCATCTTGTAGATGATAAGTGTTAGACTTAATGACTCTAACCACCTTAAATTGAACATTCTATTTTGGCACCAATTTTCCTATTTCTTCAGAGTTATTAGTTGCCTCTGATTTCCTCAATACCATATCTCTCATCTTAAATCTTTTGTTTTATACCCTAACATTATGGTATTGAGTAGCCTGGTGTCGATATGTCTTGATCTTCACTACCGCATATAGTCAAACCTCTTCAATCAAGTTCAAGTTTACTCTAAACTCTTTATATCATTATTATTGATGGAAAAATATAATACTATATTTTTTTTATTTGTCTTCTCCGAGATGACTTTTCATCTTTCTTTTTTAAAATTTCTTGTCTTTTATTGAACAAGGGTAAGAAAGGTAAAATATTTAGTCGTAGACATGTTTGATGGCTTGAACACAAAATTTGGTTTTTGAATATTGAGGAGCTTTACCAAGGTTTTATCTTGCTCAATGTCTAAGGTAGACCTAGTCTTGAAAAATGCATTTTCTTCTTGATGGAGGCTAACCTTCTTCAATTCTTCTATATTTTTTATTTTTATCTCAAGCTTTTCTTTCATGGGTACTATATGGTCCACACACAAAGTGTTCTTTCTTTTTATACATGTTAAAGTGCATATTCTAGAGATCAAATGGCTTCCCCTCATGATAGCCATTCCTTTATTTGTAGGGAATTTTATGGTCACATACCTATTGTTGACAACTATATTGATCTTGCGAATGAGAGACCTACCAAGGATGATATTATAAGAGAAATTCATCATAATCACCATGAATGTATGTTAAATCGTGTGAGATATTAGGCATGCTTCAATGGTGTCACTAAAAGGTTTAAAACATCCTTTACTAACACTCATTTTCCTTTAATTCCTATAAAAGAGGTCCTTACAAAAGTCAGTATAGTTTTGTCTACACCTATCTGTGTCATTGTATCTTCTAAGAGGATGTTCACAATACTTCTATCATCAACTGGTACCTTATACACGTTGTAATTGGACAAGATTATGAAGATTATCAGGGCATCTTTATGAGAAAAAGCTACACCTTCTCCATCTTTAGGAGTGAATACAAGAGGCTTGTGCTAAGGGTTCTAAACTCTTGACAATAATTTTTTTTTTTTTTACAATTGTGGGTAATCCAAATTGTTAGTAGGGGAAATCCATCAACTTTTGATTCTTAAAATTCTCTATAAAAATTGGTTGAAGAATAGTGTTTAAGGTTGGTTAATTCTGTATTATTTTGATAAATTTTGTTCCTTGATTTTCCAGCATTGCTTTTTTGGTTTTAAAGCTTTATTTACTTTCTAAATTTCCTCATAATCTAGAGCTTAGGTTCATTTCTTATAGAAGAATAATTGAGTACAATTTCCTTGATTTATTAGATCTTACTTAGAAGTGCCTTTAAACAAGATGATTTTGCTGGAATTCTATGAGACTTGTTGAAGAAAGCCATGTTCTACTAAGTGAGAAGTAATAAAACTTTAAGAGTAAAAAATTGGTCATTATCAACAACATAACTTGATTAATTTAAAAGTGCTCCAATAAGTAAATTAATTTATTTGGTTTTGTTTTAATTTATATAAAGATATATTATATGATTAGCATGTATGGCACGGCCTTGTTTTGATATTAATAGCAAGTTTGATATAGATATATACTTAATGTGCATTATTAGAATCTTTATATGTAATGTTTCTTGTTATGATTGCAAATTGCTATATTCTAATTATATTGTATTTTTATAAACCAAATATATTTTCCTCACTTGTATAATTTTATTTGTGAATCTTGGACAACATTTCCCTCCAAACCTAAGAGGATGCACCGGATCCCAACTAAAAATTAATAGAGTACGTTAAAAAGAAAAAAAAGAAAAAAAGGATAGAAACGTTCCAATTAGCTTGAAAGCCTTCAGCATTATTCACATGATGAATATATATGATTATAAATGATGAATATATACAAGAGATTAATTGCAAAAAATTTATGCGTGAATGGGCACAAGGCACAAATTAAACAGACCTAGCTACAACAATATGTAAACATATATAATATAACGATCTTAATTAAACTGAACTAATCATGTCAAGCTACACCGAATGGTGAGCTAATTTCTCACCAGCTAGCCAGAAGCTACAACTTAAGCTCTAGCTGCTTTGATAATTGGCCTTCGTTTAGGGCAAGCAACGGGTTACTGCCTTCTTCGGGTCTTAAAGATCTGGGAAGATCATGAGTTGGGTTGTGTATTTGATACGGTGCTCTTGCCGCAACCCTGAAAAATAACCAAAGAAGATTTGGATTCGATAACTAGCATTTAATCATTTATAAAGTAATTTGTGTTGGATTGTTTTTCAAAATGTATTTATTTAAAAATATATTAAATTTTTTATTATTATTTTAATTTTAACATTTTAATACCTTTCTTTCCTCTTGGAAAAGAACCGATGAAGTGATGCTCTTGTAGCATGTGGCACATCTGTAAGAAAAAAAGAGAAGGAGGGTTATTGCAAGGATATAAATTCACTAATTAAAGCTTAAAAACTATTAACAACTTAATCTATTAGAACGATATTTACATTAGAAAACAATTGTTTACCTGAACCGTTTGGCGCTTCAGATTGTAAATGCAGTCTTTGTTGGGCATTATTGGAATCAAGAGCAGCAACAGAATTGGCGGAGTTTACTTTTATTATTGAAGGATCAGAGGGAAACGCATTAGAACTGATAGAGCTTCCCTTGGTGACCAAAGCCATGATCTCCTCGGCCTTATCAGCCGGAATGTCATTAAACACAGTCAGTTTTCCAGCGTAAAATATAGTCATTTGGGTAGGTCCAGGATCCATTGTAGATGATTTCCTAATGTCATAAAAACAGCATAAAAATCTATCACGTGAAAAGTAAAGTTGAATGATAAAATCGGGAACCAGAGTTTTCTATACATATGAATGTATGCATGTTGATACCTCAAGTGATTATCAGCCTTGTTGATGGCGTCTTCTGTGTAATTTGAAGGACTGAAACCCACAAACTGAGGAAATAAATCCATGGATTTCATCATGTTTGAAGATGCCACAGGCTTTTGTCTGAAAGTGATATGTTGAGATGAATTTTCCATGTTGGTGAGTAGATTCAATGTTGTTGCTGGCAAATCAGATGTCTCAGGACCTAAAAACAACATCAAACAGAAAAAAGATAAGAAACATACACACACACACACGCGTCTCTGTATAAATCTGCGTTTGAAAGAAAAAGAAAAAAAAAAGAAAGAATTTTAAGGGTACCTTTAACTTCAGGAGCCTTTCCATTGATTCCAAGGCTGATGTCTCCAAAGCTCCCTTTCTCCTTCAAGTACTGGCTCAAAAGATTGCATTTTTTAGCAAAGCTCGATATCTGGTTAGGTGACTTGCAGGAATTCTGTGCCAAATTCGCCATGGATGATGAGAATATCCAACAGATGGGATGTTGTTTAAGGGAAACAATTCCTGTATCTGGTGGAGGGGGTCGGGCAGGAGGAATATAAGGAGGGCGTTAGGTTCACGAGCATGTTCTTTGAACCTGATTAGCCATGAGTTGTCATTGTTCTACTATCTTTGAATTTTAAACGGGTCTATTGTTCTTTTGTTTTTCAAGCACGTTTTTCAGCACGAGAAAAAGAAGGTTGAGGATAAGAACGGGTCAAGAAAACGAAAGTACACGCCAGGAGTACTTCCCCGAGTTACTCGTGATTTTACAGAATTTACGATAATGGCCTCCCATGTTTGTAGATGTACGTGTCCAGTTCCCCGTGCTGCATCAAAAGTTTTTTAATTGTATATTGGA
>Ga0325414_1001386_pt1 | contig 23233 bp, 8 predicted proteins | sample PopdelMetagenome_8_FD_206183 | JGI IMG/M metagenome (GOLD analysis project Ga0325414, IMG submission 206183) | Populus deltoides microbial communities from Bellville, Georgia, United States - Leaf-PdKOR-R3 | ecosystem: Host-associated > Plants > Phyllosphere > Phylloplane/Leaf | place: USA... | reverse complement strand
GGCAAACAGTCCACTCTGAGGGTAACTATTTCATCATTACATGCCCCACACTACCACGAACCTTTCTATCCGCGTGAAGCCGTCACCTGAGCCAAGCAAAATGGGCTCTTGGCATCAACACCAGCGTCATCTTCAGCAAAATTAGCAATCAATTTCGCAACCCATTTGGGATTATCCACATGAGGGAGATGGCCGGAGTCATATACTTCTCGAATAATTGCATTAGATAGTTCAGAGTGCAATTTCTGCATTGAATTCGGCGACGACATTAGGAAGAAAACCCTACCTAACAGCCTTGACGTAGGTAAACTTACAGTAGTGAACTAGCATTAAGGGCTGGTAAGTTTAATAGATTTAGACGCAGGGCAAAGTAAGCTTTACGAACAAGGACAGCTATGTTTCGAAGTAGATAGAACAGTGATGACAACTTCTAAGAGAAAAATAGATATGATTAGGACATTACCACCACAAGCTTGTAGCTCACAATCTGATCTTTCTCACCACATATGATAAGGGTTTTGTGCTTTACCTGTTTAATAACAACAATACATGCAGAAATGTGGTATTAACAGTATACATCATCCAATAACTTCATGTGTGTGTGTGTGTGTGTGTGTCTCAGTTAAGGCTTTGACCACAACTGAGTTCTATCCTCCACACTGTTTAAAGCATGACCGATCGATCGATGGAGTTTATTACATAAATTGTTACCTTCGATAAGTTCTCAATGGAATGAAGATGAGCAATTCTATTCGATGAAGTGATTCATTTGTTGAAGCTTGAGTTTATGCTTCTTTAGCAAGAAAATAATTTAAATGTTTTAACTCCCAGAATTCGCACCAACACATAATCAATCTCCCTCTATCTCTTCTTTCTATATCATGAAGCTGCAGTAGCATACTAACATGTATTTCATGAAAGTTAATTCATCACGAACTATATACATGGATTGATTCACTAAGTTATCATCTTCAACTAAGAGTAACTTCACTAAAATATATACAACAAATTGATATAGATGCTATCCTTTCTTATCATTTCAGCATGAAAATCAATATTGTACCTGTTTTATCTGGGAAATAACATTATAGCCCCCACTTAACATGAAACTGACAGTTGCGTCTTTCCACCATGGTAGCAAACAATGTAATCGGCCAACCTAAATCACGACAAGAGAACAACATAGGCATTAACTTACACCTTAAACAAAACTAGGCAAGACCTACAACTTCGACTAAAAAAATTCAACTGCATATACTCTAATTCTCGTTGGTTTTGAAAAGAAAACAAGTCTCGTCAAAAGAAAATATCAGGGAAGGAAAAAAATAAAGTGAGAAAGAGGCAGATTTTTGTCCGAAAAAGGACGAGCACACTTACATTAGTCCAGTCCAAGATTGTAAGAAATGGAATGCTATTGAAGGCCAGCATATTTGCATAAAGACGTAATGGGAGGCTCTTTAACAAAGAAACCTGATCCAAAAAAGATAAGGAAAAAAAGAAAGAAAGAGAGCAAAAGGTTAGACACTTGATCAGTTAAAATGAATGTTATAAAGCAGTATATTACAGAAGGGTAAAACTTTAGACGTACCCCAGCATAGGCTACCGATTCAGGTAACTTTGCAAGATGTCCCGTGCCTTCAGCATACACACTTGGGTTGATCAAAACCAGCTTCTCAACCTATCAAATATGGAGATCATGTATTATAAACCAAAAAATCATGACTGAAGTAGATACCAATTAACCAGAAACTAGAATAAGAGCAAAACCATACACTTGTAAGAACATTTTGACCTACAATTAGTCATCTTAAAATTTTCGTACGCTTTTATTCTTGGACTTGGACAGGTTAGTTTGCCGCTGCTGATTGGTAATGTTTTTCTTCTTCTACTAACCCCACACCACCATCATGCCCCTCACAAGTTAAAGCACTATGATCTTATCTCTGCAACCTAGGGCAATGGGAAAAACTGAAATGGTTTCTTTTAAATTCAATGTTTAGACTCAATCATACAGGTTTAAAACTCAAATGATAGAAAAAACTTGTCTAGACCTCTTGATTCAACATAAACCTCTCAAGTGAATTTTCAACAAGTCAAAATTTTGTTGGATTCTTCTCCAATCATATTTTTCCAAGGACTTCAACTGATTTCAGATTTTGATTTGAGTTGCGAGCATGATCAATTGATATCATTAAAGAGATTCACATTTGATACATTGACATGAACATAAGACTGCATATTGCAATGTAGAGGAGTTGAAGGGCAACGAGTAATTGATAAGATAACTTACAGCTTCTGGATAGTGGACTGTAAAATCAATTGCAACAGAGGCGCCAAGACTAGGTCCAACTAATATCATTGGCCGTCTGATGTGAGACTTCCAAAGCTGGTATTTAAACGAGAAAAACATCAATTAGTTTCTGAGCTCCTGGTCTTAAATTCAACTACACACACATTATCACACACATTGACTCGCATCGTTGAAGCCATGCAAAGACATTAATAATCAACTCATATTTACAAGAAAAGTAGAATTAGTGGAAAATGAAAGCATTTACAGCACAGTATATGATGTAGCCAAGCGACTGAAACAGCTCTTCCAAGTTTCGAGAGCCAAAGAATTCAAGAACAAACCTGATAAAGGTGATGACGCTTGGATGCCATGTCACATGGTGGACGAGTTTCTATAACACATATCAACAATGATCACAATAAAGAAAATGTTGAGAGAAATTAAGAAACGGAAAGTGTAGAATTCAATGCAGTTTACACATGAGAGTTGAGTTGGTTAGACTTAACCTAAATCAGAGAAGCCCCACCCTAGAACATCAATAGCCCAGGCTTCCAAACCAGCCTCCTCGAGTAAGGGAAGTGTGCATCTCCATTCCAAACAAGAACTATATATGTCATGCAACATAGTAAACCAACGTTAGCGTTGAGACACACACACACACACACAGTTTCACACGCACAGGTAACAGCAGGAAAAAACTAAAATAATTGTTGTGATCATTCTATGATAACTTGCATGAGAATCAAACCTGTCAAAGCAATGCAGAAGAACCACCGGGGTGGTCTTATTGCTTTGTCTGATGAGTGGTTTAACACAACTACTCATGATACAACTTTTAGAATATCCAATCTGCAATTATGACAAACAATAAGCCTAGGATGAGAGGGGCTACTCAAAATTCACAATATTTATTAATCGTGGCCTAAATCAAATGGGATTTTTGTACGGGTTAGAAACATTGTTAAGTGCTACAAAATAATTACTCAAGTCTTGATAACTATTTTGACTAGTATAAGGTTTAACTAACCCAAGGCTTTTTGACTTTTTCAATCACATGAGGGTTTGTCCCTGCCTAGTTCTTTGTGTATTTGGAAATTTTTTTATTAAAAAAAAAGGAAGGTAAGCAGTTTACTAATAACACAACCAGTGTTCTTTTTAACATTTTCATGATGGCATACTTAGAGGCAACAAGCTGATTTAAACCCATGGTGCCTAAGCTCGAAATAAGGTGGAAGCTAGCTACCTTCTCTATTATCTTCAATATTCTTACCTTCTCCTTGTCATGACGACACTTGGTTCATTTTTCAAGCATTCATGGGTAACAAGCCGAGTTTTATGTTATACTCTTCTTGTTTATTCCCCTGCTTGTTCAAAGCATTTACTATCTTCAGAGATTTATGTTTTATTGACCAACATCTAACTCAAAAGCTGAGGATAGACTAATATTGAGAAAATCATAGTTTTTAGACCCAGCCCGGTCCAAGGTCCGGATTCCGGGTTTTGATCGGGTCACCCGGGTCAATTTTAAAAAAAAATTAAAACAACGTCGTTTTAGTAAAAACAAAAAACAAAAGTCAACGAATTGCAATCGGGTCAACCAACCAGGTCACACCAGGTTTTTTCTTCTCCTGTTTTTCTTCAACCCGGCTCGATTCCAGCCCTAGATCGACCCACCGGGCCAGGTTTTAAAGCTATGGAGAAAATTTATTTGAGGAAATTTCTTTTAATAAAAATATATATGTGGTACAACTATATTATTTTAATTTTATTGTACCTATGTTTTTAATGTCTGGTGCTTTCAATATGCTAATATTATTTTAGGGATATGTATTTCATTATTTTATTATGCATGTTCGCAATCAAGAATTGAATTTTAGGAGAGGCTGGCCAAAAATAATCTTGTAAATACAATATTATAGGTAGGAGTGAGCATTCAAATTTTTCATTTCTAGTAATTACATAATTTTCTTTTTTATCAGACCCGGACTTTTTTCTTTTACCCAATCACAAAATTCTAGTTACTCAGATTTTTGAACAATTATTTTTTTAATCTGATTTTTTTATTAAAAAAAAAGACAATTAACTAACCGAAATGAAGCTCAAGGAAAGAATTCACTTGTCAAAATTAGATCTAAGGAAATTTAATTTTAAAAAATTAAAACACAACTCGATTTAACTTAACTTGTTAAATATGCGATCTAAATTATAATAATAAGATAACTTTAAAAAAAGTAAATAAAATACAAAATTTAATTTTCAACCAATATAATATTAAAAAATAAAAAAAAAGATCAAATTTGACACAGCTATCCCAAAAATAAAATACAAATCCTAATTTCATGACTGTGTCTACAGTGAAACCCCCGACAGTTTTAAGTTCTTTGTAATTTACAAAACTATCCCAAAAACGTGAACAACGCGTGCCGAGGGTTAACATTGTGGGACAGACATCTTGTTCTAGAAAAACAACCAAGTCATTTTCCCCATCTTCGTGCCTCAGAAAAGATCTCCAGCCTCTATTAAAACAGATCCATGGAGCCTAGGCACGAAATCAATGTCAGCCATAGACTCTAATATATTAAATAGAAATATATTACTGTCGAACAAAGTTTTTTTTTTTAAAAAAAAAAAAGAAATATAATCTTTGATTAAATATCGAGTGAGAAAATTTACATAAGAATTGAAACATAAAAAATATTAATAAAAAGATTGCAGAAGGTAAAACTGAGTCTGGGAGACATTTCTCAGATCCTCGAATATAAGTATTTTTTTTTCTTTTACCGACTAGAGTAGGCCATGGATGGTGAATCAAACCCAGGAGGGGACCGACAAGCAAGTTCCACGAGAGGGTGTCTCTTTAAACAACTGGCGGACACCTTTTCAGATACGAAAGGGGGAAAAACAATGGCTGTTTGTGATCTCTAGGCATTTCCTCAAGAACAGAATCTTTTCACTACTCCAGTCAGTAATGCTACTTCCTTACCCAAATATATATATTCCAGTGGAAGAGTTTCAGGCAGCTTTAGTACCGTTATTAAATTCTCAAAGAAAGGAAAAATTAATGAAAATAAAATATAAGGATTTGATTTTATAGATCGAAAACAATATGTGTACATGCGTAGCTTTCAGTCATCGGTTCTTTAATTTCCACCAAAAATCTTCACGAGAAAAAGAAAAATAATGCGAAATTAATATCAACGGAATAAACGCAACACATGATACTATATTATATTACATTTATTTAGTCACAAAAAGCAGATAATCCCTTGGCTACTACGCTAATCATAGAAATGATAATAACGTATTAACATTAATAATAAACATAAATAGGCTACAGATTAAACAAGAGGGAGTGGAGTAGAATAAGTAAATTATGATGATCATGACTAACCTGCACAGGTAACCTCTCTATTCTTTTAGCCAAAGATCTGGCAAAAGGGTCTTTGATTTTCTCTACCTCTTTTGGAAGAAATGAAGGAAACTCGGCATCACCAGCTCCACCAACATCAACAACTTTATGCTTGCTAGCCTTTAAACTCGCACATTTTTTGGCCACATTGCCTCCCAATAATGGTAGAGACCCAAGCTTAAGAGACATGGTCATGCTTGAAAGCTCAAGGAAACAGAAGTTATTTCTTCCAACTTCCGATGGAAGTAGCTAGACAGGAAAGGGGAGGGACTAGCAGAGAGATAGAGAGAGAGAGAGGCGGGCTTAGGCCTGGCCTGATTGCACTGGTAGTTGAGACGTGTCGAACACCTACAGGAAAGAAAGCTAACGTGTTGTCTCTTATGGCTGAAAGCATGAAACTAATTTTATATATGGGGAAACAAGACTACTCTAAAGTTTTACTGCAGTACTGTGTCCCTTGTCTTTGTCCATGAAGTTTTTTCGTTGCTTTCACGTTGTATTTATTGCAAAGGAAACTTGAAATGAGTAAGCCTTTTTTTTTTCTTTTTTCCTTACATGCTAAAGAGAAGAGATTCTATTTGTATTCAAGAAAAAAATATAATTTGGTATTTGATATATGAATTAGCTTGGAAGTATAGTTATGATTATTTTTTTAATAATTTTTCATGTTAAAATATATATCAATGATATTTTTTTATTTTTTAAAAATTATTTTTGATATCAACACATCAAGATGATCCAAAATATATAATACATATTAAATTTTAATTAAAAAAAATTAAAATTTTATAGGAACACTGCGTTCCCAAACACATTCAATCTAAATAACACTTGTTTAACTTTCTCCACTTGGTTTTTTCATGAATCATGACTAATCATCTTATCGTAAAATAGTATGACTAAATAAATATAAACTTATATTTAACTAAAATTTTATTTTTATTATTCAATAAAAATTGATTTTTAATGAAAATAATTTTTTATTATTAGAAGAAAGGACAAAAATAACTCCAATATTATAAAACTAGTTAGGAAAGATGATTTTTTGCGAAGGAAATGATAAATATTTGTTTTTTGAAGTTATTATAGTCTTATTATCTGAATCACAGGTTTAACATATTAGCTCGCGTTGATTTGAGTTGTTTTTTTTACTTTTTTTTTCAATTTCATCCTTTAACATTGGGTTTGTTGGAAATTGAGCCCGATAGTATTGTTTTTTTTCTTTCTAGGGGTTATCTCGATCGCATAACTCAGGTTGTGGATTTGACAATTTTGTTAACTCAAGTTTTTTGTTTTTTTAATTTAATTTTATTTTTAATTTCATCCTTCAACATTAAGTTGATTAAGAATTCACCTTTATGATTTATTTTGACTTGTTTTCTATAAAATTATTAAGGTTTCATAATCTGGGATGTAGATTTGACAAGTTAATTTAAATTAATCTAATATCATCTTATCAATATTTTTTAAAAATATCATCCAATATGCATCATATTTTGAGTTTATAATTATCCTTTTTATTAGAAAATATGTTAGCAATATTTAGATATTTTTATGTAAAAAAAATCAATCCAATCTACAGCGAGCAAGAGTCAATGAACTAGCGAAAACTTAATGCTTTTGAAACTAGGGCTAAGCTTTGAGTTTAAAAAAAAATAGGAAATTAAGTCTGAAGTGTTCAAAATAGATTTGATATGTATTTATCCTTTTTTTTTAAATTTGTTTCCAGGTATGTTAGTATACACATGTACATATATTCATACAAAAATGCATCATAGGAACTAGCATTACTAAAAGGGAGATCTTCCGACTTTATTATTTTTATTATTTTCTTTCACATTAAGTACAATGCAAAATTTAAGCTTAACCTTTGAATGATTTCAATGTATTTGGTATTGTGCTAACTTTTTATAATTATGGTTTGAAAAAATTTATTTTATAAAAGTATTTTTGATTGAAATTGGTTTGATATATATATGTTTGATTAAAACTGTGGTTGAAATTGAGATTGAACAAAAAAAAATTTAATTTATTTGATTAATAATGCTTTTTAAATTGAAGTTATATATATATTGATGGTTTTTAATTTAAATATTGTAGATTTAACTACTGCTATTACATCATAAAATAAATAATATTTACGTGAACAGTGATCAGTGGAGTCACTTTCTACTGTTTATTTCCATGAACAGTAAACAATGAAGAGTGATTCACTCTCCACGATAGAAGAAGCAGGTTGGAGCTGCTTTCAATAACATTACATTTTAAACACAAATAATAATGGGATTTATGAACAGTAAATAGTGTTTTATTCGTTATCAAACAATTATTTCCCGTGGTTTGTTTTAAAAGCAGAAGCTTCATATACATGGAAACTTTTTTAAATTTACAGTTCGGTAAAGGAGATGGTTTTAAAAATATTAAGGCATTTTTTTATACAAAATAAGAGTTTTTTATAAAATATATTTTTTTAAATATGGAGGGTTTTTTCTATCAGAATCTTAACCTTTAAATGATTTGTGTGATTTTATAATATTTAAAGAGTTATTATAATTTTTACTTGCCAGTGAATTACTAAAATGTTGCTTTTTATAGTTTCTATAATTTAAACATATCTAATAAATAATGAGGAAACAGTCATTCATTTAATTTACACATTCCCTCTTGACCACAAAATAAATTTTAACAATTTTTTAATAAAAAAAAATGGTATTATTCTTGTTCAATGATATATTAATTTCTTATGATAAATAAAAAATAAAAAAAAGTGAAACCAATATCTTTTTGTTATACTAAGCTTTAAGATTTTGAAACTGTTTAGAAACGTGGTGCAAATCATATTTTTAAAAAATTAAAATTTTTTTGTTAAAATTTAATATGTTTTGTATATTTTAGATCGTTTTGATGTGCTGATGTCAAAAATAATTTTAAAAAAATAAAAAAAAAATTATTGGCATACATTTCAACACGAAAAGTTATTTAAAAAACAATCACAACCACACTACCAAGCTAGTTCGTTTTTGTTTGAAAAAACCGCGTTTCCAAAAAATTTAATTTTTTTGTTAAAATTTAATATATTTTATATATTTTGAATTATTTTAATATGCTATATTAAAAATAATTTTTTTAAAATAAAAAATATCATTAATATTTATTTTAATATAAAAAATTATTTAAAAAATAATAATAATCGCACTTTTAAACAGTTAATTTCATTTCATGTGACAAGGTGAGTTCAGAGTTGAAAGACACGGCACTACTGCAGCAGAAGATGACGGCGGCTCCCCTGCTCCTGCAAAGAAGACGTGTGCAACTATGCCATCCCCATGAGAGGTGACTTTCTTTGATGTCTTTAATCGCAAAGCATTGATTGGAATTAGATTTTGGTCAAATTTAACTACTGACAAAATATTTGGAGAGAGAGAGATTAAAAGCAAGCCTCGAAATGACAAACAAAGCACACAGTACATTTAAATTTTGGAGCTGAACAATACCTTTCCTTGGATGAAAAGCCCCAGAGAAAGAACCCAAACCGCCCACAAACAAGGAATAAGGTCATTTATTAATATGACTGGAGAAGATGTAGCAGCAAGTAGAGCTGTTAGAGTGACAAAAAACTGTGGCAACCTCTGCCAAACAAACTGTTATAGTGAGAGGTACATGTAAGAATTAGACAGCATTGAAAGTGAATAAAAACAACCATAACCACATAAAATAAAATAAAATAAAACCACCACCTAACCAATAATAGACTATGGAAAGAAGAACTGAGCAATAATGTAGATAAAATAACTAACCATCTAATCACACCAAGCGGGGTAATTCATCCCATCCCCAAACAGAGGATAGTCTAGGAAGGTGATTGGTGTGAGGTAATAATTACTTTTTAAAATATTTTTTATTTTAAAAAATATTAAAATAATATTTTTTTTAATTTTTTAAAATATTTTTTCCGTTACTAGATTAAAATAATCTAAAAAAATTGATTTAAAAAAATTAAAAAAAAATTCTATTGAATTTTTTTTAAAAAAACCCTATTAAAACAAAAATAAGCAGCTTTTAAGAGCGTGTTTGACAGTGTGGTTGTGGTTGCTTTTTAAATAGCTTTTCGTGCCGAAATACATGCCAATGATTTTTTTTATTTTTTAAAAATTATTTTTGACATCAGCACATCAAAATGATCTAAAAAATATAAACTACACTCAATTTTAACAAAAAAAAAAATTCAAAATTTAATAAAACACAGTTATAAACATAATTCAAACAACTCTTAGTAAATTGCACGTACGTCCATTCACAGCGCCCAACTAGCATACGAAAACCTTTGTTTTCTAGATATCCGAGAAGCCAAAGCCCACGCCCTATGAACTGAGGAGTATAATTGATGAGCCGCATAGGGACGTAAGCCACTGATGCCTAACATGGAAAGAGGCTGAAGATGAAGCACCTCAACCCAGGAATTGAACGAAAAGGTGCCAAACTGAAGGCAAACAAAGACATTGAAACTGTTAACCAAAAAAAAAAACAGGGTTGATCAAACCCATCCAAGCCGCATAAGAAAGCTGACCAAGCCTACCCAAGCCGAATAATCAAGCCAACCCAAACATGGAAGAAACCCACCCAAAGAAAACAGCCTTCAGATTCAGCCCACAAAGAAGTCAGCCACAACTAGAGCTGAATATTTTCAGTTTGGTGTGGTCTGATTTTGGATAAAAAACAACAAAACCAATTTTTTTTTAGTTTTTTAACCGAATTGAAAACCGGTTTAAACCGATTAATTTCGATTCAGTTCGGTTCGGTTTTTTCCTTTCCAAACAGCTCAAACCGAAATTATGATATTCAAGCTAATTTCATATTCAATCCACTTCTCCAAGGAATGTTACAAGGCCTACCAGTTGCAAACAAATAGAAAGCAATTCTCAACATTATGCATGCACCCAAATCTCATTCTATTGAGGTCACCAAAGATCTGATCGAGTGCATGATTACTGGATTCAACCAGAAGCATTTCCAAAAGCAATTACCAAACATCGCCGTTGGGAAAGAATTAAACAGAAGCGTAAGCAGGCCTTGGCCAACAAATGAACCTACTAAAATTGTCAAGCACCACAAAGCCACAATGTTTGAGCCAAGAACATGTAGATCTGAGAGATGAGAGACAGAGATAGAAAGCACGGAAGAGAAGAAGACAGATTTGACTTTGAGAGATGAGAGACAGATAATAGGGAGAGGGGGCGGCTGAAGGAGCATGGAGCTTAAGCAAAGAAGCATGGAGCAGGAGCTTAACAACTAACAAGTAACAATCGTGGAGCTTAGCATGAAGAAAAATTAGAGAGGAGAGATGCAGGGGGAGATGCAAAAAACAAAGGGAGGGGGGAGATGCAGAGAGCAAACTTTTTTGTGAGGGGGGGCTGAATGTTACTTTAGGTTTAGGGTTAGGAAACATTCTATTTATACTTTTTTTTTTAAGTGCTGGCCTAGTTGAATCAGTTCGGTTCAATCAATTTCAGACTCTGAAAATCGAAACCGAACCGAACCGGAACTTTCTTGTGATTTTTTAATCGGTTAATTTGGTTTTTTTTTTCGGTTCGGTTTTTTGGGTTTTTCTTTGTTTTTTCAGTTTAAACGGTTTATCGATTTATTGGTTTTTTTGCTTACCCCTAGCAACAGCTAAACCAACCATCTGAAGCCAAATGCAAGTGTAAAAATAAAGAATGGGAAGCATTGTCACGCCAAGTTGCCTTTAACCCTCCTGTAATCACTCTCCCCTAAAAAAAGCCATCAACCCCAGCTATCAAGAAGCCTAATCTTATCCAAAGCTCACCAGCAAGCATGTCAAGAAAGCTAGGCCGGGGCCAGCCAAAAACAATTTCAATGTAAAAAACAAATTATGTTAGTGTGAGGCAAATGTTTCTAAAAAAACAAATTCAAGACTTTTATAGTTGATTCAATTAGGTTTTATAAGCTCTAATAATTTAATGTATCAATATAAAAATTTAATGATAAAAAATAAATTGATAAAAAATCAACAATGAAAAAAAAGTAAAAAAACCTTGACTCGAGCTCATCCGGGTTAGCATATCAAATATGCGATCAAGTCATGATTTATGGGTAACTCTATCAAAAGTAAACTTAATAAATCTATGAAGTTCAATTATAAAACAACTCAATGTTGAAGGGCGAAACTAAAAAAATAATTAATTATAAAAAAACAACAAAAAAACTAAAGTCAAACCGGGTTAACCCGTTAACGCAATGACCATGGACATAAGATTGAAATAACCCAATAGAAAAGAAAGAAGAAAAAATTCATGAAGACTAATTTTCAATTAATCAAATGATGAAGGATGAAATTGAAAAAATAAACTAATTTTAAAAAAATCTAATGTTGAAGGATCTTATTTGTTAAAGAAGAAAAAAAAATTAAATAAGAAAGTGATAACCCCATAGAAAGCAATATGGAAAAATTTTGAAACTCAATTTCTAGCAATTAAATTGTTATAGAACAAAATTGAACAAAAAAAATATAATTCAAAAAAGGTTAAAACAAAATCGACTCGAGCCCACCTAAGTTAACATACAAAATCTACAATATGATCATGATACCGAGGTAACACCATCGAAAGCAAATAGAATAAAATTATGAAGCTCAATTATTAAACAAACTAATGTTGAATGGTGAAACTAAAAATAAAATATTTTAAAAAATATTTGAAAAAAAACCCAAGTCAATATTAGGTTAACTCACTAACCCCACAATCATGGACATAAGATTAAGATAATCATATTGAAAGAAAAGTGAAAAAAAAAGCATGAAGATCAATTCCCAATAAACAAAATGCTGAAGGATGAAATGAAATTTTTTATTTAAAAAAACTTAAAAAAACCAAAGTCAACTAGTGTCAACCTTTAAAACCCATGACCCTAGCCATAAGCCCGGGACTAACTACATAAAAGGAAACTCTAAAAAATAATGAAGCAAAATTCTTAATAAACAAAATATTAAGGGATGAAATTGAAAAAAAAAAAGAGTACAATAAGAAAGGATCTAAAACAAAACAAATAGCAATAAAAAAAAATGGTGAGCAAATTTGACATAAAAATAAATTAAAATCAAATGTTGAGCAATGGAATTGAAAACAAAATTCAATTAAGAGAATGATGAAAAAAAAAAACCAAAAGAATGAGGATCAAATTTGATATAAAAATTAAATGAAACTAAATGATGAACAATGAAATTAAAGACACAAATAAAACAAATAGCAATCATAAAAATAAGAACCAAATTGGATATAAAAAACAAATGATAGGACACCTTTATATTTTGGCATGCCAATGCAAAACCTGAGGAGAATAAAAAATAAAAAAAGGGGAAGAAAAGAAGTTTACCGGAACCCAACTATTGTGTTGTCGTGTACATGTGCCTCACCACTAGGAAGAGCATGTCAAAAAGCTTTCAACATCACCATTTAAGGAAGCATTTTGTCGTCTTATGATGCCTCATGCGTCGTCCAAAGATGAAAGAGGCACTCAAAATGCTAGCGAGTGCGTTGTACGCATGACCCACCTTTTGTTTTTAAATTATATTTTATATTTATTAAAATATAATTTTAATAAATATTTAATAATTTTCTCGGCGAGATGCCAGACCCAACATTGACTGAACCCAAGGAAATTCTTTTATATTTTTACTATTGCTCATCTTTTACTATCTATTTTACATAAAAACCAACACTAAGCAATCTTCTCAATTGATAAGGTAATTATTTTAGCATATCTTTTTAAGACTTAAAGAGAGTCTATAACAAGGTAGGCCTGATGATATGCCAGATCCAAAACAATTGGGTTTGACGATTAGCTGAACCCAACAAAACATGAACTCAATTTGGGTTTAGCCATCAGCTAAATAAAACAAAATGGATATGGCGAGATGCTAGACCCAACATGCTTAGGTTCAGCTGTCAGCTAAACCTAAGGAAACATGAGCCTGATGAGATGCCAGACCCAACATGCTTAGGTTCAGTCATCAGCTGAACCCAAGGTAACATGATGCACATGCCTTTTAACTTAGGTCAGGTTATATCTCATGTTTTGAGTATTCAAGACTAAGGAATCTTGCTTCTAAAATGATTATATAAATCATTCATGAATGAGGATGAGGTAATGATTTATCTACACTTATAGATGTACAAAAGATCTTTTAAGGGACCTACCATACTTATTATCTTATTAATCACATGTAAGTGATATTTGTCCCTCATTAATGTCACTGAAAGCAAGGGACATTTCAGTCATTCCCTTTTTTGAAAACAACAAGGTTAAGGAGTATAAACACCCCTAAACCTTCAAGTAAGAGGTTCCGAACCATTTTTATTTTTTAAGAGCTTATATATATTTTAGAGTATTAATCATCTTAGAATATAAAAACAAACATAACTTATTCTTGGAATTTAAGGCTCTTTTAAATTATTTATTGTCTTTCCCATAAAGTTACTAACTTTATCATCGGAGTGTCTTTAAATCCCCTGACTGAAACTATTTTTATAAGTACTTAGGCCTTTGCTATTAATTTGTGTTGTGATATCGTGGTCATACAAATTAATTACCCTAGCTTAAATAAACAAGATAATATAGAGCAAGTAAGGGGTCGATCTCACGAGAAAGGTCTAGTTCAGCTTTTTATGCTAGATGCTATGAAATTGAAGGGGTTTTGAGGTTATTTAGGTTATACTATGATAAACAGAATAAAAAAATCATGCTAAATTAAATAAATTTGAAACTTATCAAGAGAGAAAACTTTGGTCTCAAGTAAACATCCACATATGGAAATTAGATATGATCATTGAAACGATATGTCAATTTATATTCTATTTTTTTAAAACATTAGTTAGTTAACCAATCTGCAGTGTAACTAACCCTAACCATTAAACAACCATAGTGCCCGCACTAATAATTTAATTCAATGGCAACCTTAAAAACTAAATAGGTTGATAAATCTAGATAATATAACTGTCTACAGTCTATGTTTGATTTGATCGAATGTTTTCTGTAAGATTAATAACATAGATCCACCATAATTATTAAACTTAGTTGCTTCACAAGTTTAAATATCACAACTTTGGTTTTGATAGCAAACTTAATAATAGATTGGTTAGAATAATAACTTAGAGTCCGCTCTAACAATCAAACTAAACAATAATTGAAAATAAACATGAGAAAACAAGTATACTCATCGTATAAACTAAAAAGAAAAGGTAAAATAGATCTCATAGTTCTTGAAATCTGAAGGTTTCTATGTCCTCGCAACCAAGAAAAAGAACTTAACCTTGCATGTTGACACGATCAAAGAGTTGATGTCTTATCTCAAATGCAGGAGTGTCAAAGTAATAAATAACCCGACAAGATTGGGGTCGATCTACAGGGAGGTCAACTATATATATATATAATGTAACAAAGAGTTAAAGAGATATTTGAGATGTGAGATTAATGTGATGATTAAACAATAATAAAAACAGATGTCAAGGTTAGAGGATCCACTAATGGTATTAGAAATAAGTATAGTATAAACTCTTTTTATTACTCAACTGGAAACCACACACAAAGAAGGTTCCAATCGGATGATTATCCTTAATAGTTCATTATAATTTTTCAACATGATCATATTAATTATCTTATTTTACTAACACCATACTTTTAAATATTGTCAGAAATTCATGATGCTAACTTATGTTAACAACGAATCAAGTTCCTCTCATAACAACGATGTCGGCTAAAGACTATGAAGAATCAAGCATTATTGTACCAAGTGTTATACAACACAAATCTAGATTAACCATTTAATAAGCAAGGTATTAAAAATTGATAAGATAAAAAGATAAGACATATTAATAACAAACTTTCTTGGATATAAACATTAAAGTCCATGTTGAGTTTATATTATATATATTCTAACACCATTAATGAAACCTTTTCACCTTGACATAATCAACTTAGCTAGACATAATAAAGAAGAAAAACATAAATAAACAAGATAAGAACATAATTATGATATAAGTTAACTAAGAGTAGTAAAGAAAATGAAAAGCATAAACAAGAGATTAATGAAAATATAACATGAAATAAAACTTGAACATTACAAAGAGAGAGCATGCAAGAAAATGATATTGATCTAAAAACTAAGATGTCTAAATGAATGGAAAATGTCTTCTCTTATAGGCTAAAATTCAGAATTATTCATTTGATAATTGATTATTGATGTAGTGGCCAACTATTGATTTAGTGGACTTGGTGAATAGTAGCATTCAAGCATTTTGGATGGATAAAATGATATGATGCAATCAGAATTTGGCAAAGTGTTTTTTATAAAAGTTGTTGGCAATTATCTCCTCTTTCCACCCATAAAATTTCAGAGCATTTAGATCACTAAAGATCGAGATATGGCTAAAAGACTGAGTAGTGGTTCTTGTGGACGTGGTGGATAGCCCTCAAGCTCTTGTCTGGATGAAATGTCATTGCTAACATCAGAACTTGAGTAGGTGGTTTGCATGAAAGTTGTTGGAAATTATCTTATCTTTCCACTCACCAAATTTGACATCATTTTGCCTTCTAGAACTCCAGCTATGGGTAAAATATTGAGCAGTGTTTGGGCTGGATTGTAGGATATATTCTGACTTCTCTTTTGTCTCCAAGCTTTGAATTTGAAAACGATAGATTTGGGTCTTCCACTCTTCATGAAAATTATATACCTATTTCTTAGCTTTCTAGCCATATAAACCAAACTGAAATCCAAGATCTATAGCTCCAGATATGACCCAATGACTGAATAGTGTTCCAATTTGAATTGAATCAACATCTCTTTTCTAAGCTTAGCTTTTTCTTTATCATTTCACTTTCAATAGTTAATCACATTAATCAATCATTTGAATTGTGAGATATTCCTGCATTTAAAATGAGCATTTACCATAAATTAAAGCTATCTTATATTATCAGACTTGTTATTATAAAACATGCTCTAGTTAAGGAGTTATTGATACTTCAAGTGCAAAATAATGATATAAAACCTTGATAAAAATATACTTTTAAGTACTGATCACATGTCTATCGAAAAACTAATGAAAAGAAAAGATTAATACATGATTTCAGGTATGGGAGTAAAGTGTGGAGTTTTTCTTCTCTTTCTGGCCGCCACTCCCTTCTTTTCTTTCTTTCTTTTTATTTGATAGGAAACTCTAATCCCTACTTTCTTACAAAATAGTCATTTTCTAAGTAGACAATTTACATTTAAGTAGTGCAATAACTACTTTCCTAAAAAAAGAAGAAATAGTCTTGCATAAAATCTTCAAGCTTTGACTTTGGATTTAAAGAAGTTAAATTACCCAAATAAAGACTTGGATGTCGGTTAGGATGCTTGGAAAGTAAATTGGACTTGTTTTTTCACAAAACTTGTATGCCGGTAGAATTTATGAGTCATTTTAGAAAACTCATATCTCTCTCATATGAGCTCTTTTTCTTCTGAAACTTGGTAGGATGATATGTATTCGAGACAGGCATCCAACAAAATTGAGTTTGCATCAAATAGACTTCTGTAACTCAAGATATTCAAGTCGGAATGATCAAAAGTCAACACTAATAAAATGCGAGATATGTGTTTGAAGGCTGCGATTTCTATTTTTTTTTCTTGCCATATATGTATAGAAATGTATGGATATTAGCTTTCTAATACCACTAGAATCACTTCATTTTGACCTCTAGAGCTCAAGCTCTACACAAAACATCGATTGGAGATCAAATCCGCCAATGTTCGACACGGGCTATAACATAGTCTGAATTATCTTCAATTTACTTTTTTTTGAATCTTACATCCAAAAGTGCCTTCAAAATATAAAATAAAGAATATCAAGGCATTTTATATATACAACATAGGCAAAATACTAGGCAAATGTGAGTAACACTATCAAATAATATGGTTGCATCAATTTAATATTTCCTGGGCTAAAAAGAAAAAACTATTTACTTGAATAACTTGATTAACCGCTACCTACAAAATAAATAACTTATTACTTATAGTTTGTAGGACATCATCACCACCAATTGACATTAACTCTATCTCTCTTTGTTTACAATTTTGTTGTTGCTCAGAAAGTAGAGTCACTGGTTATACCACTCTTTTTTTTCTTACCTTGAAACACCTTATACCATAAACAAAATAACAAATGTGAAGTCATCAGAGTACATGGACTGCAAATGTAAAAGGTAGACATGATACGAGGACGAAAGATAACAATTAAATCAAGTAAATGCTGTGCAGTCAGTCGATGTTCATAGAATAATCGTTTCCTTTCCAATTATTCCCACCAAATAATCTTTGTTGAAAACATGATTCAAACTGATTAATGCACAATTACAAACCATTCCATTTGCTGCTATGACACAACCAAACTCTTTCTTCCTTCTAATTTTGTTTCAATGGTCAACTAAAAATGAGACATCCTTTTGTCTGCATTCCACCAATAACAACAGCATGTTTCACTAAAATACAGGAGGGTTTTTCTTTTCAAGACTTGGGAAGGGGCTGCCCTTTCAAAAATGATTTGAATAGCTGAAGGGCTGCTCTTGGCTTGAAAAGTGGCACTTCATGACCAGCCCCTCTCACTGTTGCAAATGTCAGTCCTTCATATACCTCTGTCCACCCTCCCACCTTCACAAAACCACATCCAATAATTTATCACTCATAATAACAACTTTAATTAGTTTGAAAATCAGGTCATTAATATCTTGACCATGATAAGAACTAAGTATTGATTAAAGCTCAGCAGCTAAAAAGAAGGACATTGTTTGTTTGTATCTATCGTGATGAAGCCTTAATCAGAATCCTATGTTAGGCATCGATAGCTATGCTAAAGTGGGCGAATCAAGAACAGAAGAAAACAATAATCAAGTGGTGACAAGGTTTGGTAAGCTGGATTGCTCTGACTTTCTGTTCTATGCTCAAATTGTTGAACACATTTAATAAGGACTAATTCTGGTAGGTTTCCCTAGTGGGCAATATAAGCCTATTATTAGAACATTCTATCAATTTCATACCAAAAGAAGATGGATAGAACGCTGACCTGCTTCTTAACATACCAAGGATGCCATGGAATTTTTGTCGCTAATTTAAGTTGAGCAAGGGAGTATCTAGTAGCTGTAACTGGAACAACTGAGTCGACGTCGCCACTGCAATAGTTCAGTGGAAAAGACAAGGTGATTCTCAGTTAAACATTACATTTGAAAACTAATGTTGTGGGATCATTATAGTAGCCAAGGAAAATAGCTCACCTGAATACCCAAATCCTCAATCCACTAGCAAGCATTTCTCGGTAAATTGGGAGAACCGAAACATCCGTGTCGTTCCAGTTACGATTTAGTACTTCACTGTATAAACAAAAACATCAATTTAGTTCTTCAGGAAAATGTATGAACTCTCCCTTTGATTGTTTTTTGCACACTGACGGTATACATGCCTAGTGTTCTGGTAATTCACCTGCAAGCTGTCCACTTGTAAGGAGTTTTGGTCACATTGGCATGGAGTGCTTTCTGCACATCTGGTCTATTGTAATAAATCTCGGCATATTTTTCAGTACAGGGATCATAGCCAGACAATGGCCTGACAACCTGATAGTTACAGAAAAATGAAGGTATCAATCCTAAGGATATAGCATATGGATTTTGACAAAACTTACTCAGAATTGTTAGTCCTATTACTATTGCTAGTATTACTTTGGGTATAGGAACTCGAATTACACATACCTTGTAGGGATGGTGAGGCAATCGAATACTCTGATGAGTAGAGGTGCTACCATCAGAGTTGTTACAAGGGGGTGCATAAATGTTGTACTGATCAATGTTTCCAAATTCTTGATCCATGGCATAGCTATACAATGATTCACATTCGACTGATTCCTTCTGCCTTCGAAAATCGCACGTGTTGATGAGCTGCCGATATGTTTTATCAGAGATCATCGCATGGCTCCACCAGTACGTCACTGTTCCAAGGTTATCATAATAGTTGTCCGTAACTGCATTCCCAACCTGGATACCATTTCATATCGATTTATTGATTGCAGGAATGCAATGCACAGGGAAAGAAAGTATACTTAGTCACTAGCTTTTCTTTTATAGAATTGAAATTCCTACACAATCAGGCATTGCATGTCATAATGGCTGATGAATAAAACCCTTTACGAAAAACAAAATTTGATCAGTCCATGATCTGTCTAGTTGTGATTGTGTAGAACACCCAAGTGAGAATAAAGCAATGCAAATGAAGCTATTAGGTAGTTCCACTATGTGGATAAAAAGTTACCATGAATCCTTTAAGATTTATTGGATGCCTGGACCTTTTGTTGTACATCATAATTTCTCTAGCCAGCTGAGGAACATAGTGGCCTGCATAACTCTCTCCAGTAAGATATACTTCTCGGTGCTTGTATCGTGGGAATCGATTCATCCATCCAACCAGAAATTCCAACGAGTCCTTGGCTGAATCATGATGAAAAAATCAGACTAAAATACAATTGAAAACATACTTCTCAATGGCTAATAAGATTTCCTCCAGATATTCCTGTGCAGAGTGTCCAATGGTTAGCAAAAATGGCTTGCAACAGGTTTCAATTATGCACTACCAGATTAATTACGTTCAGATATTGACGCGAACACTACAAATTACAGACAATCCAAAGACATAGTAGTCCTTGAAATGGTTAAAAATCCTATATCAAACTTCCCCTGCCGTTTAACAAATGCACTAAATGTGGACCAAAGGTCCACTATATCCAGCAATATGCAATTATACTTTGGGACATATCATGACAAGTATCGATGCTACCATTGATAAACACTAGGACCTGCGGTATCATCATTATAATGTAGTGGTGCTGCCTGGTCTTTCAAATTATGGCCTACAAAATAACCTACATGCGCACTTTCTTTCTTCAACAACTAACAAGCTTAGCGATAATTTATCAAACTATGACTCTACCAGTGCGAATATCGCCAGTATCAAGCAAATCAGAGGACCGATTGCTGTAAGAGAAGCCAACACCAGCAGGAGTTTCCAGGAACAAGAGGTTGGCCACAGAGTTCCATGAGAACTTGTTAAGGTACAATCCTGAGGCAGTCTTGTTGATTCTAAATGGCCCTATTTCCTCAGAAGCACCATATGCCACAGAAGAGCAACCAGGACCTGCTCGTTTACAAGTAAAAGGTAATGAAATCAAGACCATAATTTAAATGAGATGGGCCCCAAAAAAGATACCAGAATATATGGTTTTGCTAGAAATGGTGAAAAGTAGTGCCAATAAATTCGACTCCACATCTTCTATATGCCTCAGCATGCAAAGTTTCTCTGAGACTTGACCCAATAGACAGTGAGACTTGACCCAATAGACAGAGTGATGTAAATATTTCATTTCAGAGAAAGATATGTTATGCGAAGTTGACTAGTTGAGTGTATGAACTGTAGCGAGGGTAAAATTTAAGCTAATGAGTGGGGTTCAGCAAGAGAAGAAAAAATGGGTGACGCTATAATTTGCTGGTTTAGTAATGCATTGATGGTACACCTACACAAGCTGACAACGATGGCTATGAGATCGTAATTGCTGTGACCTAATAATGAGGCCTCTTTTTGGTTGCTTTCAAGCATTTATCTTTCTGATCACTCCATGCAGAAGACTCAGAGAGTTCGTGTATTTAGACATGTCATTGTTTATTTTTTGTATTCTTGCGTTATGATTTTTCTCTCTTTTATTATTTTTTTTTCTTTAGCTTTTTCAAGGTATCAATTTTTTTTTCTGTTTTCTCATCGGTGGTTAATAAAGGGGAGAAAGAGCCTAGGCATCCCATCATTTATGAGTAGTTGGGTCATCATTTTTAGCCATTGGTAGGCCACGTTTGCCATTCATGTGGGCACGGGCCACTCCCTCCTTTCTTTTCTTCCCAGTTTTTTCTCCAGCAAATTAACTAGAGAAAAGCAAATGAGTTAAACTTCCATGCCTCTTTACTGTTTCTTTGGAGGAGTTTCGAGTTCCAAAGAACAAAACAGGTGTTCAAGAGTTGCAAGTACGAAGTAAATAGCAACTTCAAAAGATAACTAGTACTCTGTACTCCTAGAAGAATCCAAAATCTTCATCATTCATTGTCATGTCGGCAACAAAGAAAAGTTTTCTGTTTCTGGACTAAAAGATGAGAAACAAAGACAATATTAATTCTTGTACCAAATACAAGAGAATGCACGTTGACAGCAAGAACCACTAAAGTGTTTTTTGAGCATGAATGAGCATGGATCACTAGTGACCAATACAACAGTAACAGAAAATAAAACTAGTGATGCATAGAGACATGTAGAGAGAAGGAGAGAGCAGAAGGGGTCTGACCTCCATTGAGCCAAACAACCAAGGGTTTAGACGAGTGGTCATGGACAGCCTCAGTGAGCCAGTAGAAGAGAGCTCTACCAACAACTTTGTTAACAGTAACATAGCCAGAGAATTGTTGAAAAGAGACCTTAGGCTGGCCAGGAAGTGAAGATATCCTGTCTGCTTCTTCTTCTACTTCATTTACTGCATGGTGATGGCTAGCACTAGAAAAAACAACCAAAAGCAAAACAAGGACCATGGAAACAAAGATCTGTTTTTCAGCCATGACCATGGCCTTAATTAGTGGAAAGAAGAAGCAGAACTGGAGAAAATAAATGGGCTTGTCACTTCCTAGTAGTGTGTATGGGGTGTGTAATTAAATAGGACAGAGGCAAGGCAGGGGGCGGAAGGGAAGGCAAGGGAAGTCATGATCTTGAATGTCATCGGTCATCACTCAATAACACAACATTTTAGCCATTTGGACACCTATAATATTTGCTACAATTTGAAAAGACAACACTAGCCTCACAACATTTCATAGATATTGATTTTGGTCAAAGTTTCAAAGTTCAAGGATAAAGAAAATGGCTCGGTTTTTATTTTTTATTATTTTTTTAAGAGGGGTGTCACAATTAAAAAAAAATCAATAAATATTGTGATTCAAAACCCATGTCATTATTCATTGAAACAGTAAACTCTTCTCAAAAGAACTAATAAGCTTGCAGTTAGGGGTGACATCGTCTTTTGGAAGGGATTTATTGGGCATTATAAAATTAATTGAGACAAATTGATTCACACAGATTTTTTTTTAGCAAAATAAAATCACTTTATTACTCTTAAAAAATATATATATAGCTTTTTTCCAATAGCTTTTTTATCTTTTTAATATTATTTACACAATAAAATTACGGTGATATCTTTAAAAGAAAATAAAAACATTAAACTTGCACAAATAGGCTTTTTTGTCTTCTTGTTTTTTTAGAAAAGTGAAGTAACAAAATTGCCCATAAAATTTAAAAAAAAATCTAAGGTTGGTCTTAAAGGTGTTTTAGTCTTTTTATTATGTTTATTTTGTTATTTTTAGGTTCACTTAGGAACTATTTGGTAATTTAAAAAGTTAAACATTATTAAAAAAAAAAA
>Ga0325414_1001384_pt1 | contig 23252 bp, 12 predicted proteins | sample PopdelMetagenome_8_FD_206183 | JGI IMG/M metagenome (GOLD analysis project Ga0325414, IMG submission 206183) | Populus deltoides microbial communities from Bellville, Georgia, United States - Leaf-PdKOR-R3 | ecosystem: Host-associated > Plants > Phyllosphere > Phylloplane/Leaf | place: USA... | reverse complement strand
AAAAAAAAGGGTTGAAATAGGTTTTTCGATTAAAAAACAAAAGCCTTGTTTTTCTAGCCACCATAGTGCCAAATTTTGGACAATTATAAATGACGTGTTGTTTATTTTTTCTTGACAAAGTCATCCACCCCATTGACTTCAAAAAAAAAAAATGAAGGCTTGCATGTGGGTTTTTTTTTTATGGGTTAGACACTAGGTCTGACTTCATTTTTTATATATATTTTATATATTTTTTGTTTTTTTTATTACTAATTTTTTTATATGTATTTTTAAGAATAATTTTTGCATTTATGTTTTATTTAATACCCCTTCTCTATGATTTTTTTAGCTTATTTAACATTTTTAAAATAATAATTATTTTTTAATTATATTGAGTGTGTTTAATTTTTTTTATGAGGTTGGTATAATTCATCTATAATTTTTATTTTATTTTATATAGATTAAACTTATTTTTAAGAATAAGAAAATATTTTTTTACAATATTTTTAACACGTGTATCCCTACATGAAATTTTTTTTATTCAATAAATTTCATGTGTGTGTCAATTTCTATTGTAGATTGATTTTTATAAATATATTAATTAAACACAACTGGACAAATGACTTGTAATACGATATTAAATATCTGAATTTATATTTATTACTCAAGTTTTTTCAATTATATTTTTATTTATCTTTGATAAATTTTTTAATTTATTTACAAAATAATTTGTAATTTATGGAATTAGATGCGTTCATAAGTTTTTTTATTTATATTTAAATTTTTTTATATAAAAAAACATGTTGAAAATTCTACATGTTTGATTTTTCTTAGTCATATACTGTGTTTTCAACTTAATTTTTATTCTTTTGAATTTTTTTTCGATCTTTTTATAAAATTTTTATTTTTTTTAATTTCACAATTGAATCTAAGTTAATTGTGTATTGCTTTTTATTATTATTATTTTGGTTCCTATTTTATTTTTTGTTAATTTTTTTATTCTTTTCAAGTTAAGTATGAAATTAAAATTTTATTTTTTTCCTTTGATTTTTTTTTTATGATTTTAACCTTTATTATTTTAATTGCTGTTCTTTTTAGATTTATTTATCTTTTTTTTTTTCAAGTCGTCCTTTAACATTTTATTTTATCTTATGATATCATTCTTCCAACTCAACAGTGAATCATATGTGAAAACACCAATACAACATGTTACTCAATAATAATATCACAAGAAATAAGCATAATCACGGCGCGCCACCATAATTTCTGGAGGGAGTGAAGACATGAGAGGATTTCTTATTGGGATTAAAATAATCCCAACAGGTCTAACAAATATTAGAAAACCACTAGCTTCTGTATTGCTCCGTCTTGAGCTGTGTTTTTATCAGTAAATTCCCATAAAAGACTATTATCTCCACTCAAATCTCGAGTTCTGCTGCTCTTGGATATGATTAATTAATTTATTGACTTCCGATGAATAGTACAGCAAGAAATTCACTTCTTTTTCTCCACCAGCTGGGAATGGAACATTTGTACATCTAGGACTCAGCTTAGTGGGGGAATCCAGGGTTCAGGCTTGATTTGGCAGGCTCTATATGAAATTTAGACCTTCATTCTATGTTTGTTGTTCTTCAACTTGCTTCTCCTTAAGCTTAGTCCAGGGTATCCAGGCTGTGACTACGCTGTTGATTTTATTTTCATCCGAAAGACTTGTGGTGGGTGGCTCATTCTCGACTTTATGTATTGTTTTTAAAGTTTATTTATTCAATGTAGGATACATTTACTAACAATTATCGCAGTTCTTGTGCATCTATGAACACTGATTGTTCTCTCTGTGGGCATGCATTGTATCTCGTTAGGGCTTAATGTTGCATGTACAGATATAGGAAGCTCGTTGTGATCAAGTGGATAGAAATGACAGCTGAATCTGATTATAGGAACTGGTATGTAACATGAGCACAGCTTCTAGAGTCAACTATTCTTTTCAAGTCATGTATTCTTCTGGTAGGTGAAGGATTTAGTGAAGGACAATACGATCATGTTCACTGGGAAAGGGGGAATTAATGTTCTTTAGGGAGGGCTTAATTAGGATGCTGGATTGGGATAACTATCATGTTTCTGAATACTATTGCTAGATAATCGGATGAGAGGTAGAATTACAATTGAATTTTTCAGAAAAATCGTGTTTCCATTGTGGTGAGCAACTGTCAGTTATAGGAGGGTAGAGATTCTTATCTTCCTTACATGCAAGTATCATCAATTTACTCCTTCATTACAGACATATATCTTTCTTTTATGATCATATTTCACATTTTTTAAAATATTTTTCATCTATGCATTATGCTTATCTGCATACCATTTTTGTTTTCTTATTATTCTGCATTATCCGTTACTCACTGGGAAGAATCCTAATCTACGTACCCCTTGATCTTTTAACTTTTAAAAAATATCTGCATAACAATATTTTTCACCTTCTCAACTAGTTTCTTGTTATCCTCCAACAGCAGACTTCAAGTCAAGGCCTTAAACCTGTCAGGATTCGGGGGTTTTGGTATCTTGAAAAATTCCATATTTCCCATCTCAAACATTTGGTCTTCTTGACCTCGGTAGAAACATTTTAGTGGAGTAATCCCCTCCCACTTGGAAACTGTGGCCACCTTCTGTATCACAGTGGCTTAGGAGCTTCAGTATATATCTGCTTAATTACATTTCTAAATGTCATTCATAGTTCTTTAATTTCAGGTGATGTTCCCCCTAGGGTAAGCCTTGGCAATGTAAATTAAACACAAGCATGGCTGGTGATGAAAAGAAAGACAGCAACAAACAAGCTAAAACCAAAGGTAGTTCAAGGACACACTTGCAATTCCAATGAGGAAACTCTCTCAAGTTTTCGAACCACTTGAAATCATGAACGACCTTGTTTTTAATTACTTCTTTCTTCTGATCGTTCTAGTTACGTTGAGTAAATATTTTGAGAGTGTCTTCAAATATTCTCATGAGAGAGTTTCATCCCCTTAGATGTCTCTCCAGATTAACTCAACTCTTTGGTCTCTCAACTGTAGATATTATTATCAATGCTCAGTCTCAGGGATGGAGTTCTTAGCTTTTCATAGTATTCTACATATGTGTTATACGCGTCTTCCCTTCGCCTTGGCCCTTCCCTTCGTCCGTTGCAGCTGACACATTTACCTTCTCCTAGATTTGGAGAGTTAAATAGGTTAACTCACTTTTTATAACTCTGATCGCTTCTATGCAGTTTCTTATTAAAGGCTGTTGGGAAAGCACTAGTTTTAGTTCTCAAGTTAAGGTGCTGGTTTTCCTCCGGATACTAAGAAGATAATCCATGGAGAATGGATGTTAATTAGTAGACAACACAGTTAGGGGTGGAGCTGGAATTATATAATAGGAAGGGCCAAAACTCAAGATATAATTTATTATTACGAAACTTATTTATTTAAAATAAAAATATATTATATTATCTTATATTTAAACACAAAATATAAAAATAATCGAGGAGGTATGCTCCCAGCTTGTTTAGAAAACTTGCCATATCTACAACTATTGTCTAGAGTAAAATTAGAGCAGTTGACGACAATAGAGTTTATCAAGCTGCCAAACAACAATATTGGTGGGCAAATACCTCCCCCATGCACCCTCAGTTTCAAACTCTTCTACCTTGAGATATCCCTATATCTAAGTGGTAACAAGGAATCATGGGCGAGCTTGTAGTCTTTATGAAAGAAATAGAGTGCCCCAAATGATGCTGGTGCAGGTTTTTATGGCTGCTGGCAAGTGATTCATCCTATTGGCAGCAAAGCTCATTCTTGTGTACATGCTGAAATAGTAAGAATCCCAAATTGGAAATGGGACACATCAGCAACAAATCTGGAGCAACCAACAGACCAGGAATGTCTATATTAACTAGAGAATCAGGCAAGCATTGAATATACAAAGGATGTAATAATAAGTTGTATTGGTAAATAATGTTTTCAAATTAGTTTTCAAATCAATCGAGATTAAATCCTCTTTTAAATTGATTTTAAGATGAATTAATAGATAACTCATTGGTGAATGAACTCAAAAGATGGAAGACCTAGAGCCTAGAGATTGGTGTTGTGCAACAATCCACTTGTTTAACACGAGGTTAAAAGAAAGCATTGAATATACAAAGGGTATAATAATTTGCTAGGGTGCCTTTGTGTATACTTCATTGATGGAGAAATGTTGAAGTAACGTTGGCCCTAATGAGTCTTGAAAACAACATCATTTTTATATTGGTGACGTGCATGATTCTGGCTTAAAATAATAAGATGGCAGATGGCAAAAATCATAGTCACCTTATCTCCTCAACATGGCCCTTATTTAACTTTTCTTTTAAGCAAAGCTTCACATTCTCTCAAATATTCAAGTGTCAAAGTTGCACAAAACGACCAAAACGAACACCTTGGACCTCTTTCTTTACATCTGCTGCCATTAGTTTCCCCATAAAGAGCATTTGCCGCCCCACCTCATCTACACACATAAAGACATCAAAGTTTCATAGGAAACAGTAAAAAAACATTATAAATTCAGAAGAAAAACCATTACACAGACAGAGAATATAGCTCACAACTTCGGTACAAACCACTTCCCTTGTCATGTTTAGTTTGGTCTATGATCATTAGTTACCATGTTTCTGCTTTGCCAATGTTTTGTTCTAATCTCTCTTACCCTTTTCCAAGTTTCTTCACCAGCCTCATTACCTTCATCAGCAATTGACCTTCTCAAGTTCCAAGATAGTCTTTCGTTACTTTCTCAAAAGCTCTTGCCATGGAACCAATCAAGCTCATCTTCCTCTCCTTGCCAATGGCCTGGAGTTTCTTGCTATCCCAACAAAAGTTTTCAAGTCAAGGCCTTAAACCTGTCAGGATATGGTCTTTCTGGTGTCTTAAATAACTCCATTTCTTATCTCTGCCGCCATAAACATTTGGTCTTACTTGATCTTAGTGGAAACCATTTCACCGGTGTTATTCCTCACTTGCTTGTAAACTGTGGTCAACTCAATACCATTCTTCTCAATGACAATGGCTTGGAAGGTTCAATTCCTGCTGATGTTTTCAAATCAAAGAAGCTTGTACAGTTAGACTTCGGCTACAACTCTCTTTCTGGTAATATTCCTCCTGAGGTAAGCTTTTGCACCAACCTTGAATACCTAGGGTTGTATAACAATTATTTGAGTGGAGCGGTTCCAAGTGAAATATTTTCTCTGCCAAAGTTGAATTTTCTGTATCTTAACACAAATAACCTAACAGGGTTGTTGCCAAATTTCTTACCTTCCTGCGCAATCTCTGATCTTTGGATTCATGAGAATGCATTTTCTGGATCTCTTCCTTTCACTCTCAGTAATTGCCAAAACCTTACTGTGTTTATCGCCTCTCAAAACAATTTTGAAGGAGTCATTGCACCAGAGATTTTCAAGGGTCTTTTGCAACTTGAAGTTCTTTATCTTGATGGAAACAAACTTGAAGGGGAAATTCCAGAAACTTTATGGGGTCTTGAAAATTTACAAGAGCTTGTTCTTTCAGGGAACAAGCTGAATGGCACAATATCTGAGAGGATTTCTCAATGCCCTCAGCTTATGACCATTGCTCTTTCTGGTAATAATCTTGTTGGTCATATTCCTAGATTAGTAGGAACTCTCCAATATTTGACCAATCTAATTCTCTTTGACAACAAGCTTGATGGCTCATTGCCTGCTGAGCTTGGAAATTGCAGTTCACTTGTTGAATTTAGGCTTCAGAATAACCTTATAGGAGGGAACATCCCTCCTGAAATATGTAATCTTGAGAATCTTGAGGTTCTTTTCTTGTCCAATAATTTTATTGAAGGCCATATTCCAAGGCAGATAGGGAGATTGAGCAACCTTAAAATATTAGCTCTGTATAGCAATAATTTGAGTGGTATAATCCCATCTGAAATCACCAATTTTACAAAACTCACCTATCTTTCATTTGCTCATAATGACCTTACTGGTGAGGTACCATTTGATCTTGGGAAAAATTCTCCAGATCTTGATAGACTCGACCTAACCTCGAACCACCTTTACGGACCAATTCCTCCTAATGTATGCAATGGCAATAATCTGAGAGTTCTGACCCTTGGGGACAACAGGTTTAATGGGATCTTTCCGGTTGAGATTGGCAAGTGTTTGTCTCTAAGGAGGGTGATTCTTAGTAACAATCTTCTAGAGGGGAGTATACCAACCGATTTGGAGAGGAACTCTGGGATTTCTTACTTGGAAGTTAGAGGAAACTTGATTGAAGGAAAAATACCTGCAGTGTTTGGTTCTTGGAGCAATCTATCAATGATTGATTTTTCAGGGAACAAATTCTCTGGCTCTATACCTCCTGAGCTTGGAAAGCTTGCAAATCTTCAAGCCTTGAGACTTTCTTCTAATAATTTAACGGGAAGCATTCCCACTGACCTCAGTCATTGCAGAAAGTTGATTAAAATAGACTTGAGTAAGAATCAGTTGTCAGGAAAAATTCCTTCAGAGATCACTTCATTGGAAAAATTAGAAAGCCTTCTCCTTCAAGAGAACAAACTTAGTGGAGCTATTCCTGACTCCTTCTCTCCTCTCCAAGGTCTCTTCGAATTGCAGCTTAGCAGTAACATGCTTGAAGGTCCTATTCCTTGCAGTTTGAGTAAGATCAACCATTTTAGTTCAGTTCTTAATCTGAGCTATAATAAGCTTTCTGGTAAAATCCCTGGGTGCCTTGGCAATCTAGACAAGTTACAGATTCTTGATCTCTCATGCAACAGCTTCTATGGTGAGATGCCGACAGAACTCAATAACATGATCTCCCTTTACTTTGTCAACATATCATTCAATCAACTCTCTGGCAAGCTTCCAACTTCATGGATGAGAATAGTGGCTTCATATCCAGGGTCTTTTCTTGGAAACCCTGAACTTTGTTTGCTAGGTAATGATGCAAGAGACTGCAAGAATGTTAGAGAAGGCCATACAAGAAGGCTTGACCGGCATGCGTTGGCTGGTGTCATTATATGTGTTGTTATCTCTATGGCATTGCTTTGTTCTGTGGTTTACATAATAGTGGTTCGAGTCCTTCAACATAAATATCACCGTGATCAATCACTTCTTCGTGAATGTCGATCGCATACTGAAGATTTGCCAGAAGATTTACAGTTTGAAGATATAATGCGTGCTACAGAAGGCAGGAGTGAGGAATATGTAATTGGGAGAGGCAAGCATGGCACAGTTTACAGGACAGAATCCGCAAACTCCAGAAAGCATTGGGCTGTCAAGAAGGTGAGCTTGTCTGGGGATAACTTTAACCTTGAAATGAGAACTTTGAGCGTAGTCAGGCATCGAAATATCGTGAGAATGGGGGGTTACTGCATTAAAGATGGTTATGGGTTCATTGTAACTGAATTCATGCCTGGAGGAACATTATTTGATGTCCTACACAGACATGAACCACGCATGGCTTTGGATTGGGACACCCGATATCGCATTGCTCTTGGTGTTGCACAAGGCCTTTCTTACCTTCATCATGATTGCGTGCCACAAATCATTCACAGAGATGTCAAATCAGATAACATTTTGATGGATTCTGAATTGGAACCCAAGGTTGGAGATTTTGGGATGTCAAAAATGCTTCTTGATTCTGATTCAAGCTCGACGAGGTCTAGAATTGTAGGAACTCTAGGTTACATGGCACCAGGTAAGTCGCTTTCTACCAAGCTAAACCGTTATTTCGGTTCATTAATCATGAAAAATTTATGCCGAAGCTCAAATACTAATTCCTGTCTTGTGTTTCTCCTTTTTCCTTGTCCAAAATTTCAGAAAATGCATCCTCAATCCGATTGACAGAGAAAGTCGATGTATACAGCTACGGAGTCATTCTGTTAGAGATTGTTTGCAGAAAATTTCCAGTAGACCCCAGCTTTGAAGAAGGTCTGGATATGGTTTCCTGGACGAGGAAGAAGCTGCAAGAGAATGATGAATGTGTTTGCTTCCTTGATAGAGAAATCAGTTTCTGGGATGGAGATGAGCAACAAAAGGCTTTGAAACTGCTAGAATTGGCACTTGAGTGCACTGAATCAGTGGCTGATAAGAGACCATCCATGAGAGATGTAGTAGGTTCTCTTATAAAATTGCATGATAAGCATGAAAGAAGTGTAAATAACAGAAACAATTCGAACCAAAACATCTTATATCCTTCCTGAGTCCTGACCTGTTATAGAAAGTCAGGTTTTCATCAAGGCTCTCTTACACAGACCGTGTATTATTGCATGCTGAATATGCGTGAAATATGAAGAGCTAACTTTGAGCTTTGATGCTTTCCATGTGCCAAAAAAGATGATCAGGATTGATCATTAGCGCACAACAAGCAGCTTTTTTTTGGCTGTGTTCCTTCCAAATGCCTCTAATAACTGTCGTCGAGGTGAGGTGGGAGACTTGTCCTGCCAGAGCACAGCAAATCAAACAATATAGAAGCACCAACTAGTTCCCAGATAAAATTATATCGATTCAGGACAATCCATGAACCAAAATGCGGGCAACACTCATCTGTGCAAGTTTCCCATTTATCTCTTCCTATTGAGATAGGAAGCACAAGTAATGATTTTATCGCAGCTTATCATCATCTCAAATGAAAACTTCTATAGTTGCATCTGCAAGAATGGTGTGCATTATTTACAGCAATTACAAGTGACAAAAATGTCCAGTTACTAAGACGAATCCACACTCACGGATTCACGCCTTCAGATGATACGGTACACCAAATAATAAGACTATCATTAGAAACTAACCAGCTGTTGCTAAAAAAAACCCAGCAACTTTTAAGACATGATGTATAAATACTTTTCCAACATCTTACATAATAATATCAACCACATATAAAATTTGAATACTCATACATTGCCAATCATCCAATAGAGATTGCAATCTTGCCTCTTCAGGAAGACTCTTTAAACTGATTGAGTATTACCATACAGAGTTAGGAGTCATGATTATTCTTTAACAAGGAGACAAAATCCATATAGAAACCAACAGCATTATCAGAAAAACATGTCTGAAGCCACAACATCAAACTACAGTAGAATGTCTTGAATCTCCTATTCTGTTGCTTGCAGAGGCTGTGGAGCTTCACTTTGTTTCAATTTTTCCAATGCAGAGATCCGTCTATCAAGTGATTCATGAGCACTTTCCACCTGGAGAATGAAAGAGTAAATAATAGCATATGAGTAGCAAATTCACAAGTTCTCCAAACATGCACACAAAAAGAATCTTTCATGTCCTGTATTATAAACCCAATATCCTACAGCCTTGCACATTCAGAAAAACTTAAATAAGGAAACCATGGTCCTTCCTTTGAGAACAATGCTGCAGGTAACGTCAATTGTAAAGCATGCATTTAATCCAGAAGAACAGAAAATCTTTAGGCTGGGGCTATTAACACTCCATCAGTTGTTAATGGCCCTTCACCTTTAAAGAGAGAAAAGTACTGTGCCATTAACACTTGATGGAGAGCTAATAACTCCACCCAAAAATTTATTTCATTGCAAAGCAAGAGCAATATTCCTACTGTTTCTTTTACAATATCTTATGAACAGATGATAACAGAATTAGCATTCTAACATTCTTCAGTCAGTTATGCCCTTTTCCATGTTGCAACAAGAGATTAAACACTTTGATGCAGCATTAAGGGGGGCAATGCTCGAAGAATGTTATATGAATCACGAAGGTACAATCAAGAGATTAAAAATTGGATGCGCAATGGAGTTTCAATTGGTGTCCTCTGATACCATTACCAGACTTGCAAATCATTCTCTACTATTTGTACGATTTCTCTAGACAAAAGTAAACCGCAGTTACTTTTTTGACTTTCAAATGCATGTTTTCCACAAAAATTGCATTAGTTGTGACAAATTATGATTTGATTTCTGTCTGAACAGGCGACATGGAATTCTCATCAAAGAATGCCAGTAAGTAAAGCATCCTGCGAAAAGAGCCCATATAACCTTAAATTAACACAACCAACACCTAGTAACAAACACATAGAGACAGGGTAACACTGCAAAAGCGATCAACACCAGGAGCATAAAACACGTACAATTACCATTAACAAATTAATCTTGTAAATCTACCTTCTCAACTTACAAGGATATACTTCTTCTACGTATTTCTCCCAAATATAACCTCTCTCCAACTAGCTTTACTGCTTCTATACCATTTTTATTGCCTCTTAGGATCCTCGAACTTCTTTAGTACTACTAAATTCCATATAAAAGAGCAATCAATACAGATGATCCGCATTCAAATATCAATCTACTAAGTGCCCAGTAAGCATATATTCTTCCACAACAAACAAAAAATCAAGAGCAAAAACCAAAACAATACAAATAGAGAGAGAAAAAATTCAAAACCCATGATTAAAATTTCACAATAAGGACTAGTTGAACCTCAAGTTTCTACCTTTTTTTCTCAAATGCCAACAGACAAATGCCATTCCACAACATGCACAACTCAAGCGAGGAAACACAGTGAAAAAGAGACGATAAAAATGAAAACCCATGATTAATATGTTGCAATAAGGACCAATTGAGCCTCAAGTCGCTGCCTTTTTTCACGGATGCTAAATGGAATGAGTTTTGACTGCAAAATTCAGCTTAAAAAGAGCATTTTTTTTTTTAAGATTTTGATGAGTACCTGTTGAGAGATGGCATCATGGGCAACCTTGAAATCTTTGTATAGGAGATAGAGTCCCGCAAATGATGCTGTTGCTGCTCCTGCAAAAAATGAAGCCAATCTCACTCTCAATACGTAACCCATTCTTTCTCTTCTTTTCTCTCTTCAATTCTAAAATGGTGTCAAGCCATGATTAGTCTTTGCTCGCTGGTGTTACTCCTTGTCTTGTACGACGACGTATTCTATTTTAATGGCGAAATACCAATCATAAATCGAAACTTGAAATCTCTTCTATTATATTTATATTCTATTATAAATATTTAGGGCGTAAAAAGCTTATTTTTTATTTATTGATTTTTTATTATTCATTGTATAAATATTATTTATTATTCAATATAAAATAAAAAATATATATGTATTTAAGGCATATACATGAATATTAAATATCAAAATCAATAAATTAATTAATTAATTTTCAATTTAGATAATAAATAATAATGCGGCAAGAAAATCCACCTACTACCAAACCAAACCCCCAGCCTTCCTACTCTCCTTGTCCCTTCCAGACAAAAGGGGTGCTTCCATAGCTGTAAAACTTTAATAGGGAAAAGGTTTAGGTTAGAAGGATCAATTTAAAAAAAATTAAAATCATGTTGTTTTAATAAAAAAAAATCAACAAGTGTTAAGTTTTGAATTAATTGAAAGCTTTTACTAGGTTAGCCAATTTTATTTTTTATTTTTTTTGTATTTTTTAACTTGGATTAGTCTAGATTCCATGTTAGCCGGCCTGACAGGTCCGACGTGTCTTGCCACACTATAAAACAACCCTTTGACGCGGCACCGTTTGGGAATCCTTGTCTTGTTACCAAATTTAGCAAAAGAGTAACAAAAAGAATACATTTTTATTTTTATTTTTCTCGAGGGTCATGGTGTAACCCTCAGAATTCTCTATACAAACCTTTTCCTTTCTTTGGTTCTCTCAATCTCTTTTTTTTTTTAATTTCTTATCTGCAGTTAGGGTTTTTGGGTTTTGTTTTTAAATGCAGCAGTCACCGCAACAAATGTTGAGCATCACCACTGAGCAGATTCAAAAGGTACACCCACTTCATAATTTTTTTTCCAAAAAGTTAAAATGTGGGCATGCTAGATTTTTTTTTTTTTTTTGTAATGGATTTGGCCTCTTGCATGCATTTGTTTGTGGTAAGAGTAGTAGGACTTGTTTGTCTAACTTTTGTCTATAAATCTTGGACAATGGAGTTAGTTGATCAAGGTGCTACCTCTGAGCTTTAAAACTTGGTTTTATTGATTTTTTTTGCTTGTTGTGTTTCTGGGTTGGCAAGGTTTTCTTGTTGTTGATGGGGTTTGTTTAAAGTTTAGTTCTTTGTTTGAGCATGTTTTACATGTATATATTGCTGGCCTGTTGGGAATTGTTCATATTCTCTGATTTTTGGTGTTCTTTTGAAAATAAAGTGAGGGATTGTGTGTTAGAGTAGAGAATTTTGATTACTTCCAAACAAAAAAGGATAGCAGTTTGGCTGTCATTCTGTGATCAAATAATTGATGAGGCACGGATGGTTACAATTGTTGAGGTAATTCAGAGGATGGTACTATGGTGGTGGTTCTTCTGTTAAAAATGAAAGACAAGGCAGTTTTCGCCAATTAGTTAATGTTAATAAGGATTCAACATGAGTGTTCTTTTGATCTGCCTCTGGTTCTATTCTTTGTAATGGGGTTCACGTAATTATGCTTTTGTGACCTACATTGAAGCATTTGTGTCAAGTAGATTTTTCTTATGCAAAACATAGACCCTGACAACTTACTAATTAGTAATTGATTTGATTGTTTATGATGGAACAGACAATGCCTAAAAATTGGTTAGAAAATGAAATTCATTGTTTGATTATAAGTTTAAGACGGTGATTATTTGTGATTCATGCAGTACTTAGAAGAGAACAAACAGCTGATTATGGCTATACTGGAGAATCAGAACAAGGGAAACGTTTCTGAATGTGCTTCGTGAGTTGCAAACTATCTGCAATGCCATTTAACTTGTTTGTTTCCTTTCTGGCACAAAAATGGTGTGATCTGCCTAATTTTGAACTCAAATATTTTTGCTGGGAGCTTGATGTTTCTGACTATTTCCAATATCCAATGTAAACCAGACCCCCCCCCCCATTTCTTACCCGCTCATGTGAATCCTTTTAATCTTCTCCTTTGTTGATGAGATGGCAAGGCTGTTCATGATATAACAGACAGATCACTGATTAGCTTCAGTGGTCTTTCACCTATCACTGATTACCTTCAGTGGACTTCTTTTTTTTTACATGGCATTGGAAACGAAGACTGCATACATAACTGAATGTATTATACCAACTGAAAGCTAATTTGGACAACAACATTAAAAATCTCACCTCTGGCACTGCTTATTGGTGAATAGCACGTGTTGATTTGTTAAAAATGTTGGTTTATTAAAAGATTTATAATTGACATCAATCCTTAGCTCAGACAAAGTGTCCATTGAGAGTGAACGGGTAGCAACAACTATGTTCTAGCTAATGTTTCTGAATCATCTGTGATATAAGATAAACCTAAGTTTTTGCATCATGCTTAATCTTGCAGAATTTTTGGCTCAAAGTGAACTTGGAGCTATGAACTATTATGAGCTTCTCTTTCAGTCTTCGGTTCATCAGTTTCATATAACTCTTATGAGCATCACCGATGAATCTTTTTCTTCCCTTACTAGTATATGTCACATTTGTGTCTTTTCTGAATAAAAATTTGAAAGGCCATCTTGCCTCTAACTCTCTCTCTCTTTCGATGTTAAGAAAGAGAATGGAAAATTATGTTAGCTCTTATCTGCAACTTTGTGATTCATCTAGACAGGCACATATATTCACACACTTGTTCTTGTAAAATTTGCCAATGATTCAGGTATCAAGCCCAGTTACAGCAGAACCTGATGTACCTAGCAAGAATTGCTGATGCCCAACCACAAGGAACCACAATGCCTTCTCAGGTAAAATTGCTGAACAAGACCTGAACACGTTCTTCTTTTTTTTTTTGGGTGTGTCCCCTACAAAAATTCATTTCGGCTTTGGATAGCCTGCTGTTGAATTTGAACTGTTTCTTCTGTTGAAAAAAAAAAATTAGATGCCCCCCCAGCAGCCTGCAGTGAAGCAAGAGCAGTACATGCAGCCATCACAAGTTGCTATGCCTCAGCAACCAATTTTCTTCAATCAGAAGCTCCCTTTCCAAACGAATTTTCAGCATGAGCAGCAGCAACAGTTGCCACCACACCTCCAACAGCAACACTTCACCCAAGGACAGATGAGAATGAGACCCGGTGTCACTGATCAAGATTCTGATGCCTAAAACCAGCAAATTCTGATTGCCCAGAATGTCTGCAGTTTAGGACTGCCTCAGAACTAGCAGTACAGGAATATCTATTTAACTGCATTTTCTTCTGTAGGCTGTCTGGTTAATATATCTTGTAAGCATTACTAAGAGGCATTCTCTTTTTCTTTCATGGGTGTGTATGCTCAGTAATTTCCAGGTAAATCTGCTGCTATTTTTCTAGGGGTTCAGATGGAAAAGCTTCATACAAGTTGGAATATGGGCATTGTTTGGTTTCACTGTCAATTCTTGTTAAAAGCAGTTATTCACACAGTGCTGATGCGACATAAATTAAGAACTTTAACATATCATTCAAACAATGTCAAGGTTCAGAGAAACAATGTTATGCCCATGGCCATGCGGGTATTTGCATTGCGTAGTTGAACTTGGGTTTCAAGTCTAAGGTAAGACACGGGACTGCTTTGGCGTGAAGATGCCTCCAAGCTTTGATTAATTCTTGTTGTTCCTTGTGTGCTTCTCAAGTTGAGAGTTGTTTTTGGATTGTAGACTACACACAGCATAAGATGACTGAAAACATAAAAGTAATTATTTAATTTATTTTAAAAAATATATTAAATAACTCTTATGTTCTCTCCTTTTTGTAATGGCCACTTAATTTTGAATTGAGGGAGCACCAGCGGCCGCTAACAGAAGATTCCAGCCAAAAAGCTTTGGTCCCCAACAATGAGCGGATAATCCACACATCTTGATGATTTCACATGACCAATCTTTATTTCCATCAAGTTAAAGAGATCAAATAGCTCTCAATCGCAGCCAATATCACTGATTTTCTTCTAATGAAAGTCACATATATCAAGTCAATAATATATCCAATTTCCCCATTTTAACAATACTTGTCACAACATTCAACATCCAAGCACCATGAAAGCTATGAGAACGCCCATTTTTTTGTTATTTTGATGCATTCATTTGCGGCTGAAACAATGCTCAAGTTAAAAATTTTACCAATGAAAGAACTCGAAAGGGAAGAATAAAAGAGGGGTGGAGCAAAGATAATTTGCTTAGAGAAAACTCGCAAAGAAAAGGAGCTGACAGGAGGAGGTATGGACTATCAAATGCACAGAAGCAATTGTGTGCATGAATATCAATGCAGAAAGTTGAACAAGTTCGTCTTCGGTATCATAAACACACACAAAAAGCAGGTGTTTTCCAAAAGCATAAAACTAAAGAGGATAAAAAAAATCAGCTAAGTCCAATGGTGGATTCTATCATAAGCAAAAGATGGCAGGCAATTTCATCAAGAGCACAATTCTACCACAGATCGCTCCCATAAATGCCCAATCTGCACTCCTATTAACTCCATGAATTCATTCATTTGTTGGACATTGCCTCCTGCAAAATCAAATTAAAATTGATTATAAATCCATGGAAAATCACACAAAACATAGACAAGAATCCATGATCACCGAAACTGAGAACTGGCATACAATGCAAATGCACATCTCAGATAATTATTATTACCATACTATCTTCTAGAAGTTAATGCAGCTCCAGTTGTCCTGAAAACATTCAAACATATAAAACTCATTGAGCTCTTAAACCACTGGTACACATCACTACATTATCCAACATAAATTGCAAATTCTGCAATATTTTTATAAGGATTTAAACCATACCTGCTCTGCTGTTTTCCAGTATAAATTGAGTTAGATGTCCCATGAATTGAGCCCTTGCTTTGAGTACTGCTTACGCTGGATTTATCAGAATCTGGCACATTTAGTTCTTGAGAATCTTTTGATTTGCTCAAAATTTTTACATTTGATATGCCTCCGGCAACCCCAAAATTAACACCATTAGAAAACTTTGATTCAATTGACGGAACCTTCTTAAGTCGATGAGATTGTGCCATGGGAGTAACAGCCACAGAAGGCAAGAATGAAGAGTAAGGAGATGATGCTGCAACAGCAGCAGCAACTTTAGCAACAGCTGCTGTAGCAGCTATCATTTCTTGAGCTCCTTCCCGAAGCTGGATAAAGTCACCCTCGATCAAAAACAACTGAAATCACAACGTAGAGGCTCAGATACAGTGTTACAGTCCATGTAAGCAAACATGTAAATTGAGATCCCAAAAACTCACTTCTGGGTGACCACCCACAAAGTCCTCTAGCTTTCCATATTTTTTCTTGTAATCATGCCAATGCAAAGGTGAAAGCATCTTGCCAAGTCTATTTGGTAGCTGTAATTGACATGAATGGCAATTATCATTGCTTCTTAAAAGATTTTAAAATGAGCTAAGATGGGAATAATAAAATATTTTACTCAGTCACTAACCGTTGAATTGATCCGAATTTGGCCACCAGCTGGAATGGTGCGAACTATGCAAGTCAACAGAGATCTTTCATCGAGGAAAGGAGTCTCAGAAGTTTTTCCTCCGGTAACCATATTTGTCTGCTCAGATGAGATCAATGCTTTAGTCGAAACAGCAGCAGTTCCATTGTTGATTGTGGTTTCGTTGACATTAACTGAATGCGTGGATGTTTCGGATAGTGATGCACTGGCAGCAGAACTTGCCTGCTCTTCCATCAAAGCTTGGCCATGGTTATTAAAGTTCAAAACATTTTGATCCTACAACAGTCCATATGCAACTGATTTTAGTTTCTGCCCTAACTGTCAAATGCTACTAATGGAGTAAAAACAACCCAATAAATGGAACCAGCAATGCAAAGGAACTTTCAGCAAAAACAAGCACAGACCTTCGTTTCAGTATTCCGTTCAGGAGGATTCAATCTCAAGGCATCATTAAATTGGGAAGAAATCTCTTGCAAGCTCTGCTCAGGTTGGGGATTGACCAGGTAACCCCTGTCAATCGACTCAATAACCTGCAGAAGGTAGAATTTTTGCAGGCAGTCAATAATCATCATGAAACATAAGTTGATTGTCAGGGGCAACACTACAGCTTGTGTTGAGAGTCAATGGCCCCATGTTTTTTAGAAAGTTCATTTTGGCCCTTGTATCTAAGGTGAGGCCCCTCCAAAAATTTGATAACTTTATTGATGATACATTTCTGATAATTTTATTAATGACACATTTCTTTTAGTTTATCTCATCATCGTTATTTTCATATCTCCCTCCCCCCAAATTTATTTTACTATAACTCTGCCACTATTGATTACAAAGGCAACAACTTAATATGCATAACCTGTGATTCCCCTGTGGATGATGAGATTACAGAATCTGGCTCTGCTCCTTGACTGATGTGAACATCTAGATAGTCTGGATGAAACTCGTGGCCATTAACAGACCTTTCATAGTCATACTTCCCATCTGAACTCATAAGGTTAGATGATGCAAGTTGATTCTGTGCAGGTAATTGTGCACTCTCTGTTACAGCCTGAAATATTTTTTTTTAAAAAAAGGGAAGTATACAAATTGTTATCATGGTTTAGGTTAGAAAACATGTTATTGAGTGATATCAAAGAGAAATGAGCACCTGTAATATTTACAATGATAAAATCTACAATGATGACAGAAGAAGTTTCCATTCAATAGTTACCTGCCCATTCTGCCAGTCCGGGACAGATGACATTGCAGGTACTGAGTGAAAATGTCCAGTATGAGATTGGGGAACATGAGATGTCATAGAATGGGGAATCCCCTGTTGATGCAGAATGAATGGGTGCATTGCAGTCACCTGCCCAGGTGGAAGGTAGGTAGGCATCCCGAGTAAGGATGTTGGAGCCATTGGAACACCAGCAACATGGTTGGTCTATTGATCAACAGAACAGATATTGGAAGTCATGGATATAGGATTTGAACATTTAATTTTACTTCCTACTAAAAAGTATATTTCAATCACCTACTGGCTACTGCATAACAGAAACAATTTTTTTTTATTGGGAAAAAAACTTGGAAACGCCTATAACATATTTTATCTGTATGGTGTTTTCCACAGTATGAATCCTTTTGATTAACAGTCTTATCAAATTAGGTGTTTTCCACAGTATGAATCCTTTTGATTGCTCATATCTCAATAGGCATGACTTAGATCTCAGCTCTAGGGGTATACTATGGAACCAGCTACCTAAAGAGGGATGGAAAAATTCAAAACTAAGCCAGAGTAATGGAGGTCATGGTGAGAGGGGAACCAGGAATATGAGGACACATGAAGTGGCATTACATATACTGAATGGCAGCAACAATGTTGTAGAATAGAAGAGTAGTCAGTATCTACAGTTCTTACATTGATAACTTGGAAAAGAGCAAGACTACATGCATTAAGAGACCATTCGTTTTTGTATTTCAAAAGCGTTTTTGAAAAAAAAATCATTTTTTTTGCTCGCTTCAAATTAATTATTTTTTATGTTTTCATATCGTTTTGATATGCTGAAGTCAAAAATAAATTTTAAAAAATGAAAAAAACATTCTTTCATGCATTTCCAAGTGAAATGCACTTTGCAAAGCAACCGCTACCACAATACCAAACGGGCCATAAGATTTATGGGAAAAAACAGCCACAGTGATATGGAAGATACCTGATTTGCATTTCCAGTTGACGCAAAAGACTGAGCATTGTCCACATTCCCATTTGACAGTGCTCCATTACTAGCAATGGATGCAGCAGTTCCATTTACATCAAGTTGGTTACCATTGTTCTGAATAAAGTTTGATTCATCCTTTGTGTTTGATTGAGATAGGTGTGAATCGTCTGCATAGGATCCACTCCTTTCTCTGGCATCAGCTAGTTCAAACTGAAGCTGTTGTACAGTATGTAGATGAACTCTCTCCATCTCTGCAAACTGATATCAGTGACCACGAGGGGGGGAAAACAGTCAATACAAAATGTTTAACCATGGTGAACAGTAAATTGTTCTGTGATGTGTAGTGAACAAAAACACACCAAGGAATGAAAACTGTAGTAAAATTTCAATATCTTAATGTAGAAATTGGTTTCTCAGTTGAATGAATACAGTAAAATATCACAAACAGAGATACAAGCGAACAAATGCATGCAAGCAGCAAAAACACACACGCACTCACATGCACACACATCAGGCCCAAGTGATATAAACCAAGGACTGAAAAGAAGTGCAAAGGGTGAAGAAAGCAAGCGACCTGTCGTTGACAGCCAAGCCAAAGCTGATTATACTGCTCTGTGCGGTCTCTCAATTCAGCTTGTAAGGAATGGTTGGCATTAGAATGCAAGGCATCCATCTCCTGAACACGTGCGATCCAAACTTTCAATTGTTCATCCTTCAAATATATGGTCTCCTGATCAACCCTATGCTGAAAGAAAAGATAAATGTTAGACCTCCCACTCAAAACATGTTTTAAGAATTCCTTTTCTTTTCCTGCTTTTAAGCTGTAACATAACAGTGTTACTTTATGTTTAAGAATTCTTGTTCGGCAATCTTATAGTAAAAACTTCCGTTTTCTATAAACAGCACCTGGTCAAAACCAGAAGTGTCAACTCCCACCCAACGAAAAAATGCAAGCAAATCAGAACTCAATTGATGGACAGACCTGTTCCTGCAACTCTAGAATCTGCCTTTCCTTGTCTTGAAAATGTTCTTGAAGGTCGTGCAATTGCTGTATATGCTGTGCCCTTTCAGCTTCAGAATGATCATGCTCTCTTCTGCAAAAAGAAATAGACCATCTAAATTAGCCCATCCAGACTTAAATGACCCAATCTAACCTTAAAGAAGGGTAAAATAAATCGAAAAAGCTCAACAAATTTTTTTTTATAAATCATTGAGACCTAAACGTATGATAGTCTATGAATTTCTCACGTGCACATCTTTTAAAAGCCTTGCATGAAATTAGAAAGTTGCTTCTACCATCAAACTAAGGCATAAAACAGTGTCAAAACATTGAACAAGTGACATACCTAAATGTTGCCAGTTCTTTATTTTGTTCCCTGAGAAGATCCTCTTTAGCCCAGGCCTGTAAGAATAGACAAGAGATAGCACATGACATATGGCTTGCCGCAAAGACTTTGTCCAAAGGTACAGCGAAGAGATGAACAAACCGCTTCATTATCTAATTTAATTGCATGCAGTTCTCTATCTCTTTCTTCCATTCTCCTTTCCAAGTCATGTATGGTCTGTCCCCTTTCATGCAGTTGTTCCTGCACGGCATAGTAAGCTTGCATTTGTAAGGGAAATTGTTGCAGAAATGAGAAATTGTCAAGCAGTCACTACACAGTTCCTAAAAACTGCTTTGTGGAATAACGTAAAGACATTCAACAAAATCTATGGACCTGAACATAAGGGTTTCAGGTGAGGTCACTGTAATTGCAATACAAACCTGATCAAATTCATACAGTGGTGGTTTTACAACTTCTATCAGACTTAAACCCAACACAATGACCAGAAAATGTTTAATGCAATTACAAATTATTGCAATTTTTATATACTAGGAGAAGAATTCTGAGACGGTATTGATAGAAAAATCCAAACCTGAAGCTTTGCAGCAGCATCTTCACGTTCTTTGATTTGTGCATGGAAGCTTTTCTGTATTTCCATGATCTCAGACCCCGCAATCACTTGAGCTCTGAGCTCAGTCTCCATGTGTTGCAACTCTTCTCTTTGTCTAGCAATGCTGTGAATTCGCTGCTGCAAGATGTCATCATCTAAACCCCCATCAACTGTGATTGAACAGAAGTCCACATCAACAGGCTCTCTTCCATGCTGCACCTTGATAAACATCAAACCAAGTTAACTTTATACAATCCGTTAACCAAACACCCAGGCCCAAAAACCACAACATTTACCTCATATATTGTTCTCTCATCTGATTGCCCCAACTTAGAACGTTCCAAATTCTGTGATAAAAAGCTTCCACAGTTAATGACCCAAAAACCAATCATCTAATACCCACATTGATTGCCTAGCAGATACTGAAAACTCGAAGAAATATATTTTTTGGTTTGCATTCAAACGCCCATTAACAAGCACCACAGAAAAACATCTAAAAAGGAAAAGAAACCCCAGTTACTAACTCTATTCAATCTCCCCATCTTCAAATAACCAAAAAAGAGACAGCTTTCCCATCAAAAAAGCTAATAACATTTCACCCATTTACCCATGGCCTCAAAAACAATTAGCTTAGTCACTTGGTTTTCAAAACAAAACCTTGCTTGCTTCGAAAACCATACAAGCCAAACATTCCACATCAAGGGTATCACCAATACATTTCTACAAACCACTATATAAGCACATTTTAACACACAGAGAGAAACCCAATTCCCTGTCTTGCATCTCAAAAACATGATAACTAAAAACCCGCATGATTCCATAAAGCCCAAATCAAAACACCAAGGTTTTTTCCTGTTTCCCATCACAATTCCCCATCAACCAAACAAACCCCGATAAAGCAAGAAATCACTCACCACCTCTTCTCCACCACCACCATTTCTATGCTGCTGCTCCGTAACCGCTCGCCACTCCTTCCTCGACAACGAACCTCGTGAGGCTGCCGCTACTCCGGCAGTCACCTCCATTTACTTCACAAATCGCCGATACCTCTCCAATTCGTAACTGCACAAAACACAACGGCAAGAAAACCCTAATTAAAAAAAAATAAAAACCCTAGAATTGCGAAAGAGAAACTGAAATGAGGGAGGAGAAAACGAGAGTGCCTTGAGTGAAAAAATCTTGAGAAGTGGATTTAGAGAATAGATTAGGGATTTCGGGAAACTTTGTTGAGGGTTCTGAGAGGGGTTGGAGTGTCAATAGTGAAAAAAGTTGACGAGAGAGAGCTTGATAGGAAATGAAGGCTCCCGCAATTTATAGGGGGGAAAAAAGGTGAAACATTATTGGTATCTTTGGTCACTGCCAGTCCTTTGAGCAGTGTTGTTAAACACGGCGTAACACGTTGATTGTATGATTGTCAATACTTACAGGAGAAGTAGAAACTTTTTGTTTTTATTATTTAAAAATATTTTTTAAAAAAATTATTTTTTCTTTAAATTAATATTTTTATTTCACATTAATTTTCTGTTATAAAAATATTATTTTAATATATTTCTAAATAAAAAACACTTTAAAAAATAATTATTATTTTTAAAATATTTTTAGATTATTTTAATATATTAATATTAAAAATAATTTTAAAAAAAAATATTTTTTTAATATATTTTTAAATAAAAAATATTTTAAAAAATAATTATTACCACATTCAAACATACATATATATATATATATATATATATATATATTAGGTTGAGTTTTACCATGTTTTAAAAGAAATTATGTTTTATAATTTTAAATTAATTATTTTAATGTACTAATACTATAAATAAATTTAAAAAATATATTGTTTTAATATTTTTATAAGTATAAAATACTTTAAAAAATAATATTTATTATATTCAAACATCTAACATGAGTTTTAAATTAAATTGAATATAATGTTAATTTATAAAAAATTTATTTGTAATATTAATTTATAATTAACCGGTTCAATAAAAATTTTATCTTATTTTGAATAATTCAAAATAAATTTATTTTAATTTTCTAAAAAATAAATCTCCAAACAAGTTAACTATTCAAACTGTAATTCAAGTAATGCGAGGGTGAGCTATGAATCTGTGACCATGTGTCAGAACTCAGAAGAGGCTGGCATGCTGGTACATGTTGCACTCGCTGATCTGAATGGGGGGCCCAATTTCTTACGGCCCAAAGCCCATGTCTGCACCTGCCAATCTGAATGCGGGCCCAAGTAATTACGGGCCTAAACCCATCTCTGCACCTGCTTATCTAAATGGGGCCCAAATTATTAAGGGCCTAAGACCATGTATGCACATGCTGATTTGATTGGGAGAGCCCAAGTTCTTACGGGTCTAAACCCATGAATAACAAATTATTTTTTAATTTTTAAAATTTATTAGTTCGAGTTTTACAAATTTCACAAATAACTTGAAAATCCACACACACATATATATAGTATATGAGTTTCAGTATTGCTTCGGTTAGAGAATTAAATTGTTCATCATTCTCATTCAAAATGGTTTTCTATCACGTCATTACAGGCAAAACATCAAACTAATTATGTCAAAAAAATTAATTCAGTTGAACAAAACACAAATATAATATCAATTGTTGCCATCCACAAAATCTTAGGAGAACTTTTTAAGTAGGTGATTGAGTTAATTATGTTTAAAGTATATTGTAATCCAATTTCATACCCTCAAATTTATTTTATAAAAGTATATATTTTTATTTTTATT
>Ga0325414_1001382_pt1 | contig 23280 bp, 16 predicted proteins | sample PopdelMetagenome_8_FD_206183 | JGI IMG/M metagenome (GOLD analysis project Ga0325414, IMG submission 206183) | Populus deltoides microbial communities from Bellville, Georgia, United States - Leaf-PdKOR-R3 | ecosystem: Host-associated > Plants > Phyllosphere > Phylloplane/Leaf | place: USA... | reverse complement strand
AAACAAAAGTTAAAATGACGCTTTTTTGAATTTAGCTCTTCATTTAGCTCTCCGGTTGGAGATGCTCTTAGGACTAACAGGGCCATCATTTCCTCAAACTGGGCTGTTAGGAGGTGTACACCTGCCCTGGTTTGAATCCCACAAATACATTATTTATAATGAAAATATAAGGTAAGGACATGACATGTCAATTTTTGTACCATCCGTCATTAAGTTGTCAAGCTATTTTATTAGTAAGTTCAGAAAAAGATTCAAGTATTAATCTTTCTCTAGTAACATATACGTAGAATATTGGATACTGTAAATTGTTTCAGAGGATTTTAAGTCAAAGAATTTTGCTGAGTTGTCAAGGACTCGATTTCAATTCTTCCATGGCATTAACATGTCTACTTCTTTGCAGGTTACTGTGTTTTTATGGATGCTGAGCATGCCCTTGATTCATCATTAGCTAAGGCTATTGGGGTGAACACTGAGAACTTGCTTCTTTCGCAACCTGATTGTGGCGAACAAGCTCTCAGTCTTGTGGACACTCTCATCCGGAGTGGTTCTGTTGATGTCGTCGTTGTTGATAGTGTAAGTAAGGTGCTTTATTGGCTCGTAATCTTACATGTTATCAAGTCCTCTCTTAGTTATAGTTTCTTGTATTCAATGGATGAGGCTTTGTAGTTATAGTTTCTTGTATTCAATGAATCAGTGTTTGTATAATGTAACACTTGGTAAGATAATTCATTCACTTTACCATGCCCCTCCTACTCACCTTCTCATATGTCCTATTTAATGGTTATCATCTTAGCAGAGTTGTGTTAACCATTATGCCTGCAGCTTTTGCTGCAGATAGCGTGAGCGCACATGTATTAGACATCAATGCTTGGTTAAAGTTTATTTGTTTAGAATTATCCATACCATTGAATTTCAGACTACAGTTTGGAATTAAGTCTTGTTTTTATTTTTCTATCGTGAATAATGACAGGTAGCTGCACTTGTGCCTAAAAGTGAACTTGATGGAGAGATGGGTGATGCTCATATGGCAATGCAAGCCAGATTAATGAGCCAGGCACTTCGCAAACTGAGCCACTCTTTATCACAGTCACAGACTGTTCTGATCTTTATCAATCAGGTGCTATTTTGAAGTATTCCTATCATTATAGGTTTAGGAGATCTGTACTGATTTACCGTAAAACTATAAAGATGTATTTGCACATTCATTTTAGGTACTGGCTTAAAAGACCCAGCAGTTATTTGCATTCAAAACTAACTAAAGATTGGTCATTTACCAAATCTGGTCCAGATGTCATGCCAAATGGATTTTTGTCCCAATCAAAGAAACTTCTCATATGAGTTTTCATTCAGGCTGTCAATTTGGCTCAGTAGAGTACAATAATTGCATGCCAGGATTGTAATTGAGTTGAGTATTATACTGTTCAGGCTTGGTTTGTTCAAATTAAAATCAAGTGAGTTGGACTCATGTTTATTATCCTGCCAAAAAAATGTAGAAGCTTCGTTTAGTACCTCCTTGAATGAATTTGAGCTTGTACATGAATGTAATGATTAACTAATGTAAACAATCCCCATATATATATATATATATATATATATATATATATAGTAGTCCTAATTGATGCTTGTGGTGGCTGACCTACATTAGAGCTTGTTCAAGGTTTTGGCCAGAACTTGTGTGTAATGGCTGTCAAATTGAGATTTGACTCGTGAATCAAAAGGTCCATTTTTGGGATTGTGAATCATAAAATTTAGTAACAAATGATAATGACATTAATAAAATATAATTAACATAGTAAATCTTGTCATTTAAATTTTTAGTTCTTAGTCATTTAATTACTTAAGTCTCAAAATTCAACATATTGTTCATTGCTACTTGATTATTCTAAAGACTCAATAATCTTGTTCTTCCCCGACATTGATGTAATCTTTGTAGTTCCTTGTCTTTGACGCTCTTGCTTTCTTTCACTGTTTTCTTTTTTTGTGAAAATTTAATTTATAATTCGTTTAAGTTTCTAGTAGAAATATTTATTGAAGAAGATTGTTTACATGTTGACATACATGACCTCTTGACTTAGCATTCCTATTCTTATCACCTCTCTTAAAATTATGCATTTTATTTCAATTTTCTATTCGAGAGGACTTGTAAAGCTCAATGAATTGTATTGAATCAAATCAAATCCTTACTGAATTGTAAGATTCAACAGAACAAGGAGATCTAGAGAAAATAGAACTAACATAAAACTCAACAATCTAGCTACCATTGAAACAGTAGAGTGAAAGTAGGATGAGGCATGCCTTTACCCTTCGTGTTAGTAGGAGTGGATTATTTAGAATGGGTTCGTGTGAAGAAGAGGTATTAGTCAACACCTTTGGGCTTGTGCCAGGTAAGTTAAGAAATGACACGCCAGCAGGTAACAAAGGAGATTTATGTGATCTTCACTGTATCCGTGTTGAAGATGCGACAAAGTGTTTGAATCGTTGTGGATTGTCCAAATCAAATGCCTAGTGGCATGATCAAAGCCAATAGTTATAAGCTATGTCCTTCATCATGATGTCAAACAAAACTATCCATGGAATCGTTATAATGTACCCAAGCAAGGGGTAAATCAATTGAAAGCCATGTTCTTTCTAGTAAGCAAATCAAAGGAGTTGTCAAGCCTGGGCAAGCTAATTTTCAGTAGTGTATCAAAGAGTTGTAGCTGGGGCACTACTTAAAAGGCAGTTAGGCTCAAGTTCAGTTTCTTAACAAGGTATCAGACAAGGTTAGGAAAACTAGTGAATTAGTTGAAGTTCAACCATCTCTTGTTTGTGAAAGGATAATTGCTTTCTATCTATCCAATTGCATAAGCACATCTGGTTCTAGCGTCGAATGGGAGTCCTCTTTATTTTTTTCTCTTCCATCTTTAGAGTTTCTTATTGTGTTTAAGAAGCCCCTAATCTTTTCTATCAGTACTATTAGTGAGCTAACATGCTAACAGTAGTTATAAACTAGTCTTTATTAAGCTTTCCTTTTTACCTAGCATGATAACAAAATAACTAATAACCTTAGAAGACTAGTAGTAGTTCTACTAATAGGACAAGACTGAGTTGGATTTTCTTGTCCTTTGCATTTCTTCCCCTGATCTGATTGTGCTAATTTAGAAGGGCCTAAAGAATGTTTCTAGTTATCTGAGGCAAGCGCATAAGAGAGCAAGCTTGTATTAGAGAGGACCAAGAATAAGAAAGGTTCAACTCGTACTAAATCTATTGGCACTTTAAAAAAATTTCTAAATGGAAAAACGTATCTACTGTGGTGACCCTTTCTAACTGAAAGACCAACACTCCCTTTAGTCTAAATAGCTAGATAAACTCCCAGCCAATAGGCAAGGACAAGCTATTTGTCTTTCAAGCAAGCTATGGATAAGAGGGATAGGTCAAAGGTAAAGGACCCAAGTTATTTGATTTGAGACTCTAAGCCAGTTCAATTCCTTTTCACATTGATGCCCTCTTTGAAAAACTAGTTGTCGAGTGTAAAGAGAACATGAAAGTTGCTCAACAAAAGAAATACAATGATTTAAACTATGTTGGTTCTTTTGATTACACCTTTGATATCATCACAAAGGTAGAATTGTACAAAGGATACATGGATACAACATGTATTGATGAAGCAAGTTAACCTTTGCTATTCATTACTCTGGAAATTGATGGAAGAGAAAAAAAAATTGTCAGTAGATGTTTCTGGTGCAAGCTTTTTTATGGAGGAACTTAAGCTAATTTCTAGAATTGTTGTACACTTGGGAGTGAAGAAAGAAAATGGGTTGGCGATTCTTGATTGGACACATGAGATCGAGGCAAGAATGGTTTTGGTCCAAGGATGGGTTTCTTCCTACTCACAGAGAATGATACAGGAGTTGTGTTTATAATTTATTTTATTTTGCTTATGATATTGAGGATGTTTAATTAATCTAGGCTCGTGTAATTAGCATCTGACTTTTAAAGTATTTCCTTGGAGGTTAAGTTATTTTAATTGGAGCCCAAGACTAGAAATCCTATTCCTACAAGGATCTAGGGCTTTAACTATGTATAAATAAGGGTGCTAGGGTTATTATATAGACTTTCTTTGTTATTTTATCAATCTATTCAGATTTTAGAGTATTCTTCTCTTCTTCTTTTTTCGTTATGTATTCTTTCTTGTATCTTTTTCTTTGACGTGTAATTTAATTCCTTCCCTTTTGTTGCCCTGGTAGCATAGTCAAAAGTAAGCAGTCGATATCGAGCTTACCTTTTTCTGATATTAATGCCTCCATGATTCTGGATATGAATTTTGGATCCATGTATAAATTAGTGTGCTGATCATGAGTCCATTGTAATTGGAATTGAGACTGGCTGTGCTAGTAATGGCATGAAATTATACAGGCACCGTCAGAATTTATTGCAATATGATGTGTGTGTGTGTATGTATAATGCTTGGTTCGTAAACTTTATCTGTCAACAGGTGAGAGCTAAGCTTTCAACTTTCGGATTTGGTGGGCCCACTGAAGTAACCTGTGGTGGTAATGCTCTGAAGTTCTATGCTTCTGTACGCCTAAACATAAGAAGGGTAGGGTTTATCAAGAAGGGAGAAGAGGTATGGCTGTTTTATCTTTTTCTCAACCCGTGAATTTGAAACCGTGTCAAGATGAGGAACTTTTGTGATACTTAATTACCACACTAGGTGGAATATAGACTAAATTTGCATTAGCTCCACCCTGCTTTGGGCTCCTTTAGACAATATATTCTTGACTTTGATTCTGGTCTTGTTCATTGTTTTTCAAACAAGGTGCAACAAAGCTTAAGACACTTGCTGGTGTAAGCTTTTGCTTGAACAGGATACAGGCTTGATCTATGATGGCAGAAAAAAATAGGGTTGACAATGGAATTGAAAAGGGAGGGATGGATTCCTTTATTTTGCAAATCAGTGTATCTTTTTACAGAGAGTTTTCTGGAAGTGACTGTTAGTTCCCTCACTGTTTCTTGGCTTGAGATCTGTTTGTTTTAACCACCTCTGCATGCTTAGTCGCCCATGAAGACATTTAGAAGATTGTTGTTGACAATTGGTTTATGTCTCATTCAAGATGAGTAAACAAGTGAAATGAATGACCTCGGATCTCGTGACTTTTGACATTACATTCTTCAGATCCCGTAACTGTCTATATTTTGGATTGAAGCTGGTTTACTCTTTGTTTTTTTTGTTCAGAAATGGTGAAGGGATGGGGTGGGGGAAGCAAGAAGTGCAGATTGTAGATTATTAGGTTTAAATCTCAACAATTATACATTTTTGGTTACAGAGGTTCGCATTACTTTGTCTTCTTTGTGTCAAAGTGTTGATTCTTACTTTCGTTTTTCTTTTTCAGACAACAGGAACTCAAGTTCAAGTGAAGATAGCGAAGAATAAGCTTGCCCCTCCATTTAAAACTGTTCAATTTGAGCTTGAGTTTGGCAAGGGAATAAGTCGTGAATCGGAGATCATAGAATTGGCAGTGAAACACAAATTCATCAAGAAAAATGGTGCATTTTATGACTGTAGTGGTCGCAAGTACCATGGCAAGGAAGCATTGAGGGAGTTTCTAGCTCATAATGATGATGTCCAGGAAGAGCTTATGATGAAGCTCAGGGAGAAGCTACTTGAAGCTGAGACTGATCAGGAACTGAAAGATGAGACTACAGATGGAGAACCAACCCAAGAAAGCATCCCACCTGATTCTACTGATGAAGAAGTATTTGCCGCAGCTGAAGCATATACGTAAACGACCTCAGAACTGTAGATGGAGGTTTATTCTGCTAAATCCCATGGCATCGCCCAGTTTTCTATGGAGTCCTGCCATCCCATCTCCTGCTCATCAACAGCACCAGGATTTCCAGTGGGCACAAATTGAAGGATTCGGAAGGCATCAGGTTTATTATAACTAAAAACTGCCCTAGCTTGTGACAGGACACATGGTTTATGATTGTGCCGCAGCTAAGATTTTTTAATCGTCAGTGTAGGTTTTGGTTCTAGAATGGATCAAAGTTTTGCGGGTCTAGATGAGCTACTGCTGAAAATGCAGGGCGGTTGCCATATTTCATGAAATGTACACCTAAATTATGTCTGTGAATGGGGCCAATTTTTTATTTATTTATGTAGTAATTAAAAATCCAGCGCAGTATCCTATTCAATGCATCCCTGTCATTGTGTTTTATGCGGGTACTTTTTGGTGAACTGTTAAGAGGCTAGGGCATCAGAGTTGGTCGGAACAGATGAAAATGGCTTCCATGCTAGTAAATAAATCCTTTTCCTCGTTGTGGTTTCTGCTCCACACTGTCGGCCATGACTCCGTCGGCTATAAATATCGGTGATCGCACAATCCGGTTTTGCCCTAAGCTCTTAAATTATATCTCAACTTTGTACCTTTAAATTCATTTCATGGAAATCCGACTTGGAAACAAATTCAGCTACGTCTTAAAATACAATACCTTATACGGTTCTAATACTTGTTTGTTAATATATTCAAGCTATCTGTATTTCTGTTGATAAATTAATCAAGCCGTACATACAATTTAGAACATTATACTATACTTTAAAAGCATTGGGAAAAACATCATATATGTATTGTGGACATAGATTCATTGTATTGTAGACCACACTATATATATAGAATATTTGCACTATAACATTTTAACGTCTGAGAAGTGTTGTCTTTTTTGTTTATTAGAAAAAAAATAATGTTAATTAAAGAGACAAATTGATAGGAAATAGTTATTGACAAGAGGTTAATGCTTACGGATGATTAATAAAAAAAGTGTTAATTAAAGAGACAGGTTGATAAGAGATAACTATTGATAAGAAATTAACGCTCACAAATGATTAATGAAAAAAATGGTGTTAATTAAAGAGACAAGTTGATAGAAGATAGTATTAACGAAATTAACACTCACGAATAATTAATGAAAATAATAATGGAAATTAAATAACAAGTTAATAGGAAATAGTAATTGAGAAGAAAAGCAGACGTAACACTCACAATTCATTTATAAATACAAGAAATTACAATATTATATTAACTTTGTTGAAGGTCATAATATTGCATTGTGGTGTGCGCAAATCAATGGTCTTTCTAGGAATTTGCATGGGATTGGGATTCCTTTCTAGAGTGGTTGGGGGGACGAGGCTCAGTTGTTGAGGGCCCAAAGAACAAGAGAAGGCTTTCTGTTTGGGCTTGGTCCAGACAGAATGCTATTTTAAACGGACAATCACCCTGCCGTTTGGGCCTGGCCCAAAATGCTGGGCTGTCAATTTTCTTTTTTCTTTTTCCTGCTGTGCTATCTTCTTCACTTGTATATCTCCTTTTCCGCTCTTAGTTGACGATGCTTTGATTCATATGGGAAATAGCTGAGTTAAGAAATGACATTTTTTTTATGAATTCTTAAATGTCTTCTGTTAAAATCTAGGAGGAGATGGAAGCTGGCAAGATAGTTGTAGATAAAGCACCCAAGAGTTGATGACGCTTCTGTTCCCAATGAAGACGAAGAGGTAAATGGCTATTTAGTAGACTTTCCTGACTGGTGCATTTAACATTTGTTTGATTCGATTCTTGTTAAGAAGTGCTTTTATGTCTGTCACTGTCACGTAGCTGCAAGCTGAGCATGGCACTAAGCCGTAATCGGTAGATTTGCTCTCTATTCTCTGTTTTGGCACCAGCAGCTTTTAATCATTTGAATGTCTTTTCTTTCGGAAATCGTTCGAATATATCATCCTTGAAGGGCGTTAACAGATAAATCATTCATGTAGTCGTTCTAGATAAGTTGTTCTTATGTTCATGATGTAAAATTATGAACTTTTAATCTTTCCTCGACTGGCAATGAACCACGCTGCCCCCATTCTGTTGGAAACTTCAATCTCTAGGCTGGAGCTTGCCTGCCTTCGTCTTTTGTTTATTTACCATATTAGGATAGCATACTTGAAATTAAACATAGAGTTTTAATTGCAATTGTGTGTTATAAGGGGAAGAAGAGGCCTATCTCGAAGCACTGAGAGTGATGAGGACAAGCTAGAAGAGCAGTCTATAATTCCCAACTGATTGCAACTCAAGATATCAATAATTTCTACTCGCCAAGCTCTGGACAACATAATTGTGGGGAAGAAAGGCTTCCTCGGATTACGTAGTCCACTGGAGATCAAGAAAAAAGTATCCCATATCAAGGATAGTAGAAGTAATCATCTTCTCCGGCTTCAATGCAAAGGGTAGGATAGCCATAGTGGGCTGGAGTTGACATGTAATAATCATGGTAAAATAGTGGGCTGGAGTTGACATGTAATAATCATGGTAAAATCTTGCACTATTGATATAATTTATCAGGTGTTTGGCCCTTCTTTCATGTGATTCTTGCTCATGCGAGCTTATAAGATCTGTTTCTATTTCCATGAAAAATGATGTAATAAAAATTGCTTGAGGCTTCGTTACTGACCATCCACAGCAAATAGAATGCACGAGTTCATCTTTTAAGGCCGGCAAACGACCAAAATAGCACCGTCACTGTCCTCGTCCGCATGATTCATCAGATCACGCATGCAAGCATTTTGTCCTATCATTGATTTCAAAATCTAAACATTGAAAAACTCTGATATTCCACTTCTATTTTGTCTCGACTAAAAATCTGAAATGAAAAAGATACCAAACGCCAATGAAATAATCAGATTCGAAATTTTCATACTCGGACGTGTAGTTGCCTAATCACCAATTGTTTTTCGGATGCCGAACACAATAGTGAGCTGACTATCAGCATATTGTTTCCAAGTCAAATTATCACCATGATGTGCTACAAGTGATGTTAACGATTTCAATACAATCTAGTATCTTGACGCGCACCACTACCTAGCTGGGTTTACCCTTAGTCCTGCTGTAAGGTTGCCTTCATTAACTTCAAAACAACAGCTGCTAATTCAGTTTGATGTGAAGTGTAGCTATGATTTGCTCCTTCTATGATGTGTAGACTGTGATTTGGTATGATCTTGGCAAACTCTAATGCGTCCTCCACTGGGATGATTTCATCAGCAGATCCATGAATAGTGAAGACCCTGCATGCAGAATTGTGGTAATGAAGGCACAAACAATACACAGACAGAGACACACCAGTGTAAAATGCATTATAAAGCATTGAGAGAAATTGAAAATAGATTAAACAGAACAAGAAGCGAGCAATTGGCTATAACAAAGAAATTCCCAATCTAGGAACTAAAGAGATGCAGCAGCACTTCTTTGGATAAAAAATGTGTCATCGCCTGAATTACGCTTCAAGCAACATCATCAAAATGGATTTCCAGCAGCAAAAAACAAGGAGATGACCAAATTGTTTATTTGTACAATAAAATAGCACGGTGCATTTTCACAAGAAAATCACTCTCTCTCGTTCATCACAATTAGAAACTTCTTGTTTCCTTCTTGTGCTTTGAGAGCATCCGTGGGGTTGCCTGTCATTAGTGTGTTAATTTCATTTCATCAAGTCTAGGGATCTCATTTTGCTTATTAGCATCTAGTTTATGGATAGATTTTCACAAAAACATTACAACTGGAACTAAGTTTGACACACTAGACATGCTTGTCAAGCAAAAGCAAAGATAACAAGCTACTTAAAGATGAAAGCGCTCACCTGCAGTCCTTATTGATTACAAGGCATGCTTTATGAATATCAGTATTCAGGCGATCCATCAAACTTTCCTCAGTCACACGATAAATAACACTTCCTGCAGAAGGTTATGTCAGGCAGCTTGCAAAATCTTTCATTTAAGAAATTAATTTACATATATTCTTGAAACAAAAATGGATTACCTGTTCTATTCTTAACATTGATGAATCCATCTTGTTTGATCTTTTCCATAAAGTCTTTTCCGATCCGTTCTTCAATGCCTCTCTTCAGATCATAACGGCCAGAAACATTGAATACTGTAGTGATATCCTGATATTTGGAAGCATATAGGAGCACCACATCGCCTCCTGCAATTACATTGTTGACATGACAGCTTTCAAAGAGAGGATTATAATTTACATAAACTTATTATTTATCATAGTAGACCTTGCACACTAGACTTCCAAAACAGATGAGTTGAATAGAACGTGAAATTGACACAGCTAATCATGAGGAGCATTATTACTAAACTGCCCTTCATTTCCACTCAAAAAAAGGGGCCCACTTTTTCCATGCATTATATTACTGAAACCCTTCATATTCTGGGCTTCTTTCTTTAGAATTCCCATCTGAGTCTCCACCTTAGATTAGGCACAGAAGACGAGCAGGCATCGTTAGAAGTATTTGTATGACATTCTGCATGGAGATTTAATATGAAGACTTTGGACTATAAGCTTGTCATTTAAAAGGTTCCATCCAAAATTGACATTCCATAGATAAATAATACCCCTACACCATGTCTCTTTGGAGCTTAAAACATATATCAGAAGTAAATAAATTAACGACATTCATGGCAGTGTTGACTGCCCGCCAACACCGCAGAGAGCCAAAAGTTGAGAATGTTCCAGGCAAGCAGTAGCCAAGAGCACTACCTTGAGCATCCGTTGCCACCTCAAATGACTTCTCACTTCTGCCACTAGGGCAACAGCATCAGCACACACATTTCCAAGGGAAAACTTATCTCCAGCTCTCTATCAGCATTGTCACCCAGCAGTCACCCTTTTACTACATGCGAATGCATCATAAGTGCTGTGTCATCATCAATGGTATGTATGCCACAGCCAATTTGCCATCGCCTCATCAACCGAGTGTTATTACATTCAGAACAACCTCAATACCTTTCACGCCTTATTCCTAATCACTCTTTTCTACTATCACATGATTCACTACATCAACTATGCATGTCAACTTCTATTGCCTCCATCTTACTACAGCAATGGAAATTCAACAACAGTGGTATTATCTGCATTAACATTGTAGGCTTAAAAAACTTAACTTCATCTTGGCAGTGGCGTCTACACAATTTAGATGTTGAATAATCGTATGCACACCTTTACTATGCCCAAGAATTGCACTTATGGCACGGCTTGCTCCACGGAAGTGTTCCATTACAGAACGTAAATCATCAGCCTCTCTCCAATAACTACCATACGCAAATGAACCTTCACTTTCCCTGGTAAAAAATATTACAACAAAATCAGCATGAAACTAAATGCTTATTGTTTGCAGCAAGAATTGAACTGTGTGCCAACGATTCAGGCAATTGGAATCTACCACGGTAAACACAGATTTATTTCTTCCAGTTTGAGAACAAACGACCACTAACTGATCTGAAAATGTTTCCACACTATAACTGATATCTAAACAATTCAATTATAAACATGAAAGTCCTGGAAGAAATCAAGCATGATAATATTTGGTAAAATATCAAATTGATCTTGGATTCTTTTTAAAGGAGACCCCTACGGATCACAGAAATAACAATCAGAAATCAACCCACAATTCTCTTTGCTTTGATTGATTCTAAAGCGTTGGAAAAATAGAAAGGTCCTTCGATATCAAATTGGTCATCAGCTTCCACAAAAAGAACAAAGCAAGTAGCAGATTGTAAGACCAAAAGGAGGAGAATTTTGATCATTCTTTCCATGGCATCTAGATACGTTATGTGCCACAATTACTACCTTTCATGATTGATGATGCCAGCTAAAAAGGTTGCATTACCTATTAAGACAAACTACACGATCAGCAATCTGCTCTGCTGCAATTATCAAGTCATTTTTTGTTCGAGTTCTAAGCAATTATATACATATGGGAAAAAAGTGGCGAGCAAAAAAATAAAATATCCTGTACAGTAAAAACAAACAAAAAACAAGTTACCCATTTCCAGAAAAGTCGAAGCGGAAGGAAGAGGTTCCTTCCTTTTCTAATGCCTTGGCAAGATTCACCATAGTATCGTTTCCCTTGAGATAGAGAGAAAATACAACAAACCCAAGTCAGCTTTTACTTCTTTTCTTGTTTTTGTAAGGTAAAAAAATCAAATATGAAAGCAGACAACCTTTGTGGAACGAAAACCATGGCACAATATAACAATCTCGTTGGATCCAGTGTCATGTAATAAGCCCACCAGTTTTTCACCGTGTTTGTTTGATATGATCACTTTCTGCTGCTCAACAACTGTAAGCAAACCCGCCAATAATGTACATCTTTGACATCATCCATAAACAAATGCTAATACACGCACATGTATAAGTATATTACCTGGGTTTTGGCCAGAGGGAGGGAGAGCCATCCTTAATGTCACGCTGCGATTGAACAAGGATGAGAATGAACGTAGATGGCGAAGAGGAGATGTAGGTGAAGAGGGGGGCTTTTTTGAGATTGATGAATTTTTTGCTACTACTGGACACTTATTACAAACAACAAGGTTTTCCATTTATTTTGTACTTACTATTAAACCAGCGATTGGGTTTGCTGCTCTATGGTTTGAGCTCTCGCTTGTGCCTTGTGAGTGAATGGTTTTGTCCGTTGCTTCGATCCAATTACATTACTTTGTATTATTATTATTATTATTATTATTATTATCCCACTTCTTCTTTTTTTCCTCTACTCTTTCTATTAAACGTGGTTACATGCACTTCATGTTTTCTTTTCCTCTTCTTTCCCTACTCACAGTAGTCAGCAGAACAATATTTTTCCTTCACATGCCTTTTCTACACTCCTTGTCATTCCTCTCCTTCACTAGGAGCCTAACTACCACCCATTTCAATCATCGATGACAAACCAATATGTTGTTTCATTGATCTCCGATCAACCAGCCGACAAAGACCGATAACCTTGGGTGGGTGGTGAGCTTATTTCTCTTTATTTGTTCTTTTAATGTTGCATTTCTTTTGTTGTTGAAGCATTATCTAATATTGATTTTGAGAAATAGTTTGAGACCATGAAATTGAGATGGATTCCATGTACATCAATAAAGTATGGACCTTGGTTAATCCACCAAATATGATAAAACCCATAGGATTTTAATGTGTTTTTAAGAGAAAAAATGACATGGATAACAACATACAAACATACAAAGCTAAACTAGTTGTTAAAGGTTAGGTTGACTTTAATAAAACTTTCTCTTTAGTAACTTTGTTAAAATCCATAATGATTATGAGATTTGAAACATGAATATCAAAATTGCATTCATGAATATGAATCTTCATGAAGATGTGTATAAGACACAACTTGAAGGTTTTGAATCTAAAAACTTTTCTGACAAATAGGCAAGTTATAAAAATTCATTTATGGACTCAAGAAAACTTCAAGGAGTTGGAATATTAGTTTTGATGAGATGATCAAATAGTTTGATTTCATAAAAAATAATGGATGAGTCTTGTGTTTATAAAAAGGTTAATAGAAGTGAAGTCAATTTTTTAATATTAAATGTAGACAACATATTATTGATAAGAAACAATAATCCTTTACTCTTATCAGTAAAGATCTGGTTGTCTAAGAATTTCTCTATGAAAGATATGGAAGAAGCAACCTATATACCAGGAATAAAAATCTATATGGATAGATCTAATAAGTTGTTTATATTGTCTTAGTTCACATACATAGACAAGATGCTAAAATAGTTTAGCATTGAAGAATCCAAGAGAGAATACTTACCAATTATACATGAGATACGTTTCTCCAAGAACATGTGTTTTAAGACATAAATCGAAAGAGATAAGATGGAAAAGATACCAAATGCTTCGACTATATGATCAATTATATATGTGATGCTATACACAAGACCATATGTATCTTATGTTTTAAGCATAACAAGTAGATATCAATCTAATCACGCGAGGATCATTGGAAAATAGTTAAAAACATTCTTAAATACTTAAGAAGAATAAATAATGTTTGTCTAGTCTATATATGAGATAAACTATTCGTTTTGAGCATAACAAGTAGATATCAATCGAATCATGTAAGGATCATTGAAAAATAGTTTAAAACATTGTTAAATGCTTATGAAAAAAAATTAAGAATGTCTTTTTGGTCTATAAAGGAGATGAACTAATAGTTCATAGTTATTAAGATGTTAATTTTTAATTTACTATTAAAGATAACAAATCCCAATCAGAATATATTTTTACTCTAAACATTATTGTTATAAGTTCGAAAAGTTTCAAACAAGAGATCATACTAGATTTAACAACTAAAGCTAAGTACACCTTTGCACTTAAAGAGGCAAAAAAAAATTGTTTGAATCAAGAAGTTCATGAACTAGATCTAGTTTCTAGTATTGTTGATCTAATAACTATGTATTATAATGACAATGGAGCCATCACACAAGCAAAGAAACCAAGTTCTCATTAATCCAAACATATATTTAGACAATTCCATTTAATTAAAAAATTCATAGAAATGAAAGATATAAAGATAAAATTAGTACCCACTGAAGATAATCTTGTAGATCCTCTTACTAAGTCATTATCCCAACAAAAGCATTATCACCATATGGAGCGGTATGGTATTTGATACAGGAGTGATTGGCCTTATCGCAAGTGGAAGATTGTTAATGTATATGTCTTGTAGCCAATTAGTTGAAAAGATATGGCATTGACTTTATTCATGCAAAACATATTTATTATTAATAAAGGCTTTCTTTATTTTTAATATTCATTTATATTTTATTAATGAATTAAAGTAAAGACAAAGTCATTGGGGAAAAAAAACTTTGGAAATGAAATTATAAAGTGATTATAATTATGAGATTCATATTGCATTAAAGTATTGTTCTTAGTTAAATGCTCTATTAAAATTGAATATTAATTTAAACTGTTGAGACTAGTATATATTATGTTCTTTCCTTTATGAAAGAAAACGGTTGTTCTTATAAGATAATGTATTAGGAATACCTAGAACTAATATATAGGTGCTTGTTAGATGACATGTACATTGAACTGACCTGTATGAGAATTTCATATGGAGAGATCACATGTGTTTATAGAAAGGTTCACATGACAGTTATGTAAATAATCCTTAGACTTGAAATCACTAAATTGTATTATCTTGTAAATATTATGCTTTGATCATGACAACTTGTTGTCTTAATAAAGAGTAACAAATTGATATATATTAAGTATAACATGAACTATATAAAGATATTTAAGTAATTAAGATAAGATTCATCACTCTGGGTGAATTAGGCAAAATGTTCCACATGTTCTCAAATAAATTTGATTGTGAAATTCTTACGTAAGGTGGAATAAGATTTGAAAAGAGTTTCAAATTTTATTCAAAAGATCAATGACTATGCTGTTGATAACAAACCTGATTTGATAGATTAGACATATTTCATGCTATAATGTCTAAATCATAACATTCCTGATAAAAGGATAATAATTATATTGAGAAACTGCTCACTAAAGTTTTAAGTCAAACCACTTATGACTTTCTTAATATTTAGAGAATCATGACAGGTTACTAAACATTGTATTTTATCTTCAAATATAAATCAATTAATTGTTGAATTGATAATAAACTAAATTTTCTAATGTGTTTATCATATTTTATTTAGAATTATGATTTATATTTGGGCCAACTTATTAGAAACCTAATAAGTCACATATATGTAGAACCCTTGGTTAGAAATTAAATTAGAATAATTAATCAAGTGTGAGTTGATTGTAAATAATTTTTAGAAATTAAGGACTATGGTATAATCAATATAAGAAATTATAATTCTAGATCTAGAAAATTAAGTATGGACTTGATTGAATAAATTTTTAAAATTGTCATGAAATAATAAATGTGATATTATTCATAGGCAAAGTGATATTTTTCTATTTATAGGGTTATTAACTTTGCTCTATAAAGATAATATTATGTCTTATATGATACGGTTCAGCCATATGATGCAATCTAAGTAAGGTTATAGTCGGATTTTGGCGTAGAAAGCGCAACAATCTAGGTTTACGACAACAGTCATAATTCTCAATTTGACCGTTGGATCATGCTAACATTTTATGTGGACTCTCCAGACATGATGTCCTACTATGGGTTACAATTTCAGGTCAATCAGAGTTTGGGAAGGTACCACAATACAGGTCAACAGAGGCTGTATGAATTTTGTTATTTACTTCTATTTGACTTGTGGACTTTTTATTTGGTTAGGATTCTTTTCCTACAAGGATGTGGCAGCTGATTTTGAGAATTTCCTAGTTCTACAAGGATCTTTAATGAGGTGCAATATAATCTCCAAGTATAGCAATGATTCATTAATGTTTCAAAATCCTTTTCGTATAAGGATTCCTTATTTATCCTAGCTACACAAGGAAAGAAGGGCTAGTGGTATTTAATGACACATTAGTTATTTTTATTATTTTCTTTCATGTTTGGGCTTAATTACAACTTTGTTTTAAGCTAGGATCCGAGGCTTGTTTGAATCAGGTTATGGCTTTTCAGTTTAGGGTTTTAGGGTCAGTTTTGTATGGGGGTCAGTTCAGCCCACAAGGATAGATCCATTAGGGTTAATTTTTCAAGAACTATTTAAACTCATGTAAGCCAAAATTTCAGCAGCTTTGATGATAATTACTTCTGAATTTTTCAGTTTTAACGTGTAAGAGTGATTCTTTCATTCTTCAGTTCTTAAACAAACTGAATCTGACTTATCGAAGATTAACTGGCTTCGTGATGTCATTATACTCAATCCAATAGTGTTGGTGCCTTGGGGCAGGTTTCAATTGTGTCACACTCCTATCAGACCTATTTCGGCTTTCCAGGATCAGATCTCAATCTTGATTGTGGGTTGCGTGACCACGTGATCACGAGGTTCGCATCATTATATTTTCTATAAGTTACGATACATAACATATTGTACACACTCCACCTATACAGATAAGTAGGGTAGAGAAAAGAAAAGTTAGCACTTAAGGCATAATAGTCCATCTCTCTCAAAAGGGTTTTGGAAGAATTCTCATTAGTGGTTCATGTGAATTATAGTTAGAGGTTGGACACTTGAAAGACTTGTGGTTTGTGACAACCCAGCCTTGAAGAAATTGTTCAAACAAAAAAATTGATCTTTAGGTAATCTTTACTTAAACTCTAAATGACCCTTGATTGTCTAAAAGAATTCCGAGGACTTTTGAAATCTTTTTTAAGATTTATTATTTTTGTTATGTCTATATGTTTCGAGAAACCTACCACGATATGCTTTTTTGATAAGATTAGGGATTAAGAATACCTTAATAGAACATCCCTTGTCAAATGAAATTTGTTGGCATCCAATTAAGTTTTTTTTTTTAATTACTAGAATGTTATCAACGAACAACATTCTTTTTCTTTCACTATTTTTCAGCAAGTTTCTCTCTCCTTTCTAAAACTTAAAGACTAAAAAATTGAATTTGTAGTCCAAAACTAAAATTCCATAAACTAAAGGGTGTAAAAGGAAAGTAGGTGGACCAAAAAGAACTTTCTTGTATGAATTTGAGTTTGGCAACATATTTTGCTTATGTTTTTTAGTTTGGTCCTATTTCTTTTAATTGTTTCTTTTTATTATTATTGTCGCACCCTTGCGAGCGGAGCACGGCGTCGCGGCGACCATCGGTTGATTTTGGGGTCGTTTTCTGTTTTTGTGAATAACGGAGTCGCCACCTAGTATTTGGTCACTAGGAACCCTAATTGGTCTTTCAGAGATTCTAAGGTAAGGGACTTGTTCCGTAAAGGGAAGGTATTAGCACCCCTAGTACGCCCTACCTAAGGTAAGCTGCTTGGTGTTTGGTTTGCTTTATAATTGCTATAGTGTTGGTTTTTTCTAATCCCATCAGTTTTTCTAGGTTTGATTCAAACTAAATTTATTAAGATAGAAATCCAAGGAAGTTCCATGTGCTTTAAAAGCTCATTTTCCCCTTAGTTTTTCAAGAGTTTGCGACTCGTAAATCGCAAGGAGGAGGGATAAAAATTTAGAAATCTAGGGTGCTTTAAAAACCTATTTTTTTTGTTTTAGTGTTTTATACTCTCACGGCTCGTAAACCATGGAGTAAAAAAATTGAAATGTTCTCGATTATAATCAAGGTTTCTTTCAAGGATGGGTGCGGATTTATTATTCCTAGAAAATTATTTTGGATATTTACCACTCCGGGTTTTTTTATCCAAATATTAACAGTGAATAATAACAAATTATTCCCAATAATATTTTGGATATTCGTCCTTTAAGGATTTCTTTATCCAAACATTAGCGGTGAATAATAGATGAATTCCCCCCAAAATAAGAGTTTTATATTTTTTAGAATATTGGCCAATACCCTTTGGAGTTTTACAAACATGTTGTAAAATCCAGAAATGCAAGAAAACAATTTTTTTTGTTGTGTTTAAGAAATCCATGCGAAAACACATTTTCAAAACTTCCAATATTTTTTGTATATAAAAAAATGTTCAAAATATGTTAGGGTATTGGCCGTATGCAACACACAAGAAAATATTTTTTTGTTTTTTCAGACATATATACATACATATATTTGCAACATTTCATGGAAAAAATCGGGTATTTTAATACTAGATTTGTATTTTCACAATATAAAAAAAATAACAAACCATAAACTAAATACGCGAGAAAAACCAACGATATTATTATTATTATTTGGGCTGGGTCCGGCTCGGCCCATGTGGCTGGGCTGAACCCAGCAGGCCTAGCCGGGTCACTGGCCCAAACCAATGACCCGGCAGGGCACTGTTGCAAATTGCATGCCTAAATTACTCACGCATGCACTGCACAGTGCGAAGGTAATTAATTTACCTTCGCACAGTGCCCAGATGCTTTAGTAAATGCAAAACAAGAACAGGGAAAGAAAGACTTACCTGGAGAGGCAGCGGCTGGAGGCGAAGTGGAGGAAGACGACTGGTTGTTGCTCACGAAGGAAGCCCCTGCTCGCTGTTCACGGTGGAGCTAGGCTTGCCGGCTGTTGTCGCTGCTTGTTTCAGGCGCGGTTGCAGACGAAATGGGAAATGGTGGCCCGCTGGCTGGTTGATATTTCTCCTCTGTTTCTCGTGTTAGTACTGGAAGGGAAGGATGGCTTCTGCTGATTCTGCTACTGCGGCTGAGGAAAGGTGTGGCTTCTGCTGGTTCCATCTGGTTTTGAATGTTATCAGGCGCGCGGGGCTGAGCTGAGGGAGAAAAAAAATGAATGGAGAGTCGTTTCTGGGGGGGCTGTGTGGGCTGTGTTGACAGAGAGGGAAGGCCTGTAAATGGTGTTTACGATGGTTGCAGGCTGGGGGAGTGAGGTCTGGCGAAGGGGCTGCAATCGATAGAGAGAGATGAGGAGGTGGTGACCAGATGCTCTAAGTCGGCTAAGACAGGGGAAGAGAGGCTTGTGTCCGGGTGTCTGTGGAGAATAGCAGGTGAGTGAGGAAGAAGAAGGTGAAGGGCGAAAAACTAGGGCGTCAGTTTTGGTTTTTTTCCAAGGGAAGGGGGGGTCTGCTTTGTTTTCAAAAAAGATGAGAGGGGGGGAAGGGCTCGGTATCGGCCGGTAGAAAAAAAAAAGGTTTAGGGTTTTGTTTTTTTTTCTTGGTTGCCTAAAATTTTCTCTTTAAAAATTGTACTATCTAAATTTTCTCCTCCCCATGTATATAGATGGATGTTCACTTATATAGAAAATCTCTACACATTCTATTTAAGGAAATATTGCAATAATTATTACAGAGATTGTCTTCTATAACCAGCACCAACAAATACTATATATATGGTATTTTTTATTGCAGTGATTATTTTCCATAACCAGCACAAATCAAATCATATATCTATGGTATTGCAGTAATTATATATGATTCAGTAATTATTTCCTTGACATATTGTTTCTTTAACCCTGATGCTCTATGGTATCGCCACATGTAAACCCTTATTATTATTATTATTTTATTTTTATTTATTTATTTTTTATTTGAAAATTTATCAAAATATGGGTCAAAAATTGGGTAGCAACAATTATCTCATTAAATTAGCCCCAATTAAGTTTTAAAATTTAATAAAAAAAACCTTTAAATGTCTTAAAAACATGAAGTTTGGAGACAAAAACTCACTAAACATCTAAAATGGCTTACAAAAGGATGAACTAAAAAAAAATAGAGACTAAAAAAAAATCATGGTAAAAACTAAGATGATAAATAATAAGCTTGCACTATAGAAAACCATAAGCTTTTTTTGTTTATTTTGTAATTTCCTAAACTAAAAAACTATAAGATAGCCATGATAAGACAAGTTTACTTCAATGGATACTACTTTCCATTTAACCTACCGTTTCAATTACAATTAAAGCTTTATGAATTCAAGTGGGTTAGTATTTTTTTATAATTGCTCCAATAAAAATACAATTTAATAAAGTTATGTTTTCTACTTTAAAACTTCATATGTAACATCTTTTTTAGTTTGTTATCCAACTAGACCCGCTAGTGTCTCCTCTATTTCACTCTAACATAAGACCTTAAATCCTGAAAATAGATATATACTTTGTTATCCAAATGAGTCCTCAATCAAGAGAGAGGTCTAATTATATTTTAGGTTAAGATTTTATTGGAAATTTTTCTTCAGCACAAATATTTTAACATAGAAAATTAACAAATCTAAAATTAATTGTGAGTAAATGATAAATTAATCTTAAAAAATCATACAAATTTAAAAATATCAATTATATATTAAAAGATTATAAGATTTTCTCGTGTTTATATAATGGAGACTTGAAAAGTTAAAATTAGTCTGGTAAAACATCAAAACTTTAAAAAATAAGAGATCCTAAGATAAGTAGCTTTTAGACTTAAGCCACACACATGCTTGGCTTGACACGAGCCTGAGTTTGAATTTATTATATAAGAATTTTTTATTTTTGTTTAAGAAGATTTTTTTTTTAGTTCATAAACAATACCATCTTAAAAATTTGTATTAAAATATCAATTGTTTATAAAAAAAATTCAATGCTTTTAATAAATTAAAAATTGACAGAATTAATTCTCTTAATTCAAAATTAGTTATGGCGGTTTGGTTCCTTATATAAATCAGTGTTATTAAACCCGGCCCGGCGGGTCGACCTGATTGCTGGACCGGTCCGGGATTAATAAAAGACTAGCTGAGGAAACAGCCCGGCCAAACCCGGGCGACCCTGCGGGTAGACCCATGACCCAGGCAAACCCGGACGAGACCCGGTTTTTTTTCCAAATGTGGGATTTGAAACCCATTAGTATATATACTCCATGTTCCCAAGAAAAAAGTCATATTTTTTCAATATGGGATAAAAAACTTTTTGGTTTAAATACTTCAACTTAAAAGGATAACATAGTATCTTTTCAATGTGAGATTTGAAGCCCTTTCGTGTGTGTGTGTGTGTGTGTGTGTGTGTGTGTGTATATATATATATATGTTCCCAAGAAAAAAATCATGTTTCTTTGATATGGGATAAAAAAACCTTTTGGTTTAAATATTTCAACTTAAAAGAATAACATAATATCTTTTCAATGTGAGATTTGAAGCCCTTTCGTATATATACTCTATGTTCCCGTGAAACAAGTTATGTTTTTTCAATGTGAGATTTAAAACCCATTAGTATATATACTCTATGTTCTCAAGAAAAAAAATCATGTTTTTTCAATGTGGGATAAAAAAACCTTTTGGTTTAAATACTTCAACTTAAAAGGATAACATAGTATCTTTTTAATGTGGGATTTGAAGCCCTTTCATATATATACTCTATGTTCTCATGAAACAAGTTATGTTTTTTTAATGTGGGATTTGAAACCTATTAGTATATATACTCTATGCTCCCAAGAAAAAAGTTATGTTTTTTCAATGTGGGATAAAAAACTTTTTTGATTTAAATACTTCAACTTAAAAACTTAACATAATATCTTTTTAATGTGGGATAAAAAAAAATTTAAAATATTCTTTTAAACTTCATTGTTTACAATATATATAACCTATATTTACATGGATTTTTTCATATGAAATATTAAAATTTTATTTTTTTTAATTTTTTTAGGTTGATCCGGGTTAACCCGAGTTGATCCGGTTTAACCCATAAAACCCGAGACCTGACCCTTTGACCAGGTCAATCCCGGACCGGGTTTAATAATTATGATATAAATAGGGGCTAAAGGGGATTGTCAAGAACATAATAAACCAACGAGCATTTTTCTAGTTCTTTCAAATCCATTTGCGTTCTTATGAAGTCCTTTTGCTCCATAGTTGCATCTTTTTGTACAGTAATCTCTAGCTAGGAATTGGGTATCTTTGGGAGCTATCAGTTATAATAATAATAATTATTATTATTATTTGAAATGCACGCAAGCTGGCCGGACATCTATGTTAATAATAATAATAATAATAAAATCTTGAAGGGTGTAGTTTAACTAGTAAGGTCTTGAATTTACTCTCTAGATGTCACCATTAAGGTTGTCAATTCCGTTTTGGTAGGTGTTTCATTTTTTCAATTGGAATGGAATGTTTCAGTTTCGGAGTGTTTCAGCGTGTCGTTTCGGGGTTGTACTATATATATACTCAACAAACATAATTCAAATTCAAGATAAATTAATTATAAATTATGCAATACAAACACAATGCCAAACAAATATAATTTTAAAATTTAAAATATTCCTAAATAGTCAAGATTAAATAGGTTTTTAACTTAAAGTAATTCAACTTAAATAAAATATCAAAATATTATGAAAATAAAATGTTTTAACACAAATATTTTAAATATAAAGTTATGTCAATGTTATCAAGGCTAATGGAATCTAAAGCATTCCTTGTTTTGCCCAAATTCCTACAAAGTATAAACATGAAAAAAAAACAACATGAATATAAATCATATATGTTAGTGATAAATCTAATTTTAAAAAATTAATATCATTATTAATGAAAATAGTAATAATAATTTTCGATATTATTATCAATATCATTGTTATTGAAAATAGTAATGAAAAATAGCTTTTTATAATTGGGTGGTTTAATTAATTAAATTGGACAAAGTTCAATTTGATTCAATGGCTTTTCAAGAGCGAAACGGAACATGTGGAATGAAACCAGAAAGTTCCGGGCAGAATTTAGCCAAAAAATCCAGAACATACTGAGATTTAAAATGAGATGAAATTTGTTCCGTTTTATTCTGTTTTTTGAATTGGTATGGAATGTTTTGGCCATTTCAGGAGAAATGGAACGAAATTGACAACCTTGGTCGCCATTTCGAGTCCTACAAACCTCAGAGTTACTTGAGGCTTATATGGTCATTAATTTCAGAATTCGTGGGATTAGTCGAGGTACACACAAGGGGCCGAACATGCATAATAATAATAATAATA
>Ga0325414_1001380_pt1 | contig 23282 bp, 10 predicted proteins | sample PopdelMetagenome_8_FD_206183 | JGI IMG/M metagenome (GOLD analysis project Ga0325414, IMG submission 206183) | Populus deltoides microbial communities from Bellville, Georgia, United States - Leaf-PdKOR-R3 | ecosystem: Host-associated > Plants > Phyllosphere > Phylloplane/Leaf | place: USA... | reverse complement strand
TTTTTACACAATTCACAATAGGGCAGGTTTATATGACATGTAACGCTAATATTTTAATTTAATATTTGTCCCAAATTGCCTACTTAAGAACTATATAAAAAGCCAATAATCGAAGCATAATATAACAATTTATCAAACGGTCAAAGATTTCCAACAAAATAAAGGTAATAGTATTTAATCTTTTTATATTAAAGTAGACAAAGACACTAGAGAAAAACACTATTAAAAGATGCCAAGCACAAGGTGGTCAAATATTAATCCATGTAAAAAAAAATTATTTTAATTATTTTTTCATTTTATTTAATTTCTTAAGAAATTACGATTAGCATCCAGTCAAATAATTTTTAAAGTTGTATAACATTTTAGTTCTAATAAAAAAATCAAAAAAAAAAATTTGGATTATTTACAAGATAACAATTATATTTTAATTCATGACTAAAAAGTTATTTTTTTAGTACATTTGGATTATTTTAATTTTTAATGTGTTGATATTAAAATAATTTTTTTAAAATAAAAAATATATAATTTTAATAAATTTTTAAATAAAAGATATTTTTAAAAAACAATTACTATTGTAATATTAAAAACCTTATTAATGATCAAAAGATGAAACATTTCTTTAATTAGCGTCGTACTAAGCCACAATTCCTGTCCAAGAAAAACCTCTCCTGCTCATTTCACATTTGCTTTCTTCAAAGCTAAGAGAAAAGAGAGAGGAATCAAATAAAAACCCAAAAAAGAATTGTACATTTTAAAACATGATACATTTCTATGGGTGTTTGATATAACTTTTATTTTTTGTTTTAATTTTTTTTAAAAAATAATTTTGGCTTTAAAAAATAATGATTTTTAGTGTTTTTTTATAATTTTAATATACTAATATCAAAATTTAAAAAAATATTTTAAAATTAAAAAAATATTATGAGTAACTATTTCAAACATTATTATACAAGAAATCTTGTAAGGTATTGAAAAGTTAATAATCATACAAGTTTCTGAATAAAAGCAACACGTGGCATGTATGATTAATCTCATGTTCATCACAAATCACCTCTCAAAACTTGGCCCCAATATGGTTTCCATATTTACCCCTCTTGAATGTGAAGGATTTCTCTCCTTTTGGGCCTTTGGTACCGAAGCTCGCACCTTTTTGGGGGTGATGAAATGGGTTTTTCGTGGGATTTGAAGGAGAGAGATGTAATTGAGGATGAACAAACGGATGAGAGGATATATGTGGGTGACCGTACAAATGATAGACATAAATATGCTTGATAAGCTTTAGTTTGATTCTGTAATAGTTTTTTTTTTAGTAATTTTTATTTAAAAATATATTAAAAAAATTTTTAAAAAATTTATTTTTTATATCAATGCATCACAATATATATATATATATATTACAAACACCCACAAATGAGTAAAACAAGAATGTTCTCTCTTGAATTATTTTTTTCGAGTACAGTCAAAACTTACGTTGATGACAAATAAATTAGACTTATTGCATTTCACAAACATGGACAAGTACACGGTGGTGATTGCAAAGATCGAAGGGAACTTGGGATATTTGCTATCTCGCTTGATTAATTGATATTTATTTTTGTAGCTCGAAAGTGTTTTTGTAAAATGAATAAATTTTTTTGTTGTAAATTAATTTTTTATTTACATATTTAGATATTGTGATGCATTGATATAAAAAATAAAATTTTTAAAAAAATTATTTTAATATATTTTTAAAGAAAAATTACTAAAAAAAAACTATTACAGAATCAAACTAAAGCTTATCAAGCATATTTATGTCTATCGTTTGTACGGTCACCCACATATATCCTCTCATCCGTTTGTTCATCCTCAATTACCTCTCTCTCCTTCAAATCCCACGAAAAACCCATTTCATCACCCCCAAAAAGGTGCGAGCTTCGGTACCAAAGGCCCAAAAGGAGAGAAATCCTTCACATTCAAGAGGGGTAAATATGGAAACCATATTGGGGCCAAGTTTTGAGAGGTGATTTGTGATGAACATGAGATTAATCATACATGCCAAGTGTTGCTCTTTTATATATATATATATATATTATCAAAATTAAAAAAAATTAAGTTGATCTAAAATATAAAGTATAATTTTTGAAAAAATAAAAGTAAAATGAAAAAATATAGAAGGTTTAGGGTTATTAAAAAAGAAAAAGGAAACTAAAACAAAAGTTAGAATTGGATATTTGGTGCTGTTGATGAAAGAGTATTTGGAATTGCTGTAATTTTTGTTTTTTTAATTGATTTTAAGAGTATGTTTTATTTTAAAATATCAAATTAATATTTTTATGATATTTTTAATATGTTAATATTAAAAATAAAAAATCTAAAAATTATTATTTTAATATATTTATATATAAAAAAATCATTTTAAAAAACACACAACATCTCAGCTCCAAACCAAGGAGCAAAAAAGCAGAGGCGGCAGTGATTCAGGTAGCCCAAGGCAAAGGCGTTACATGCTAAAACACCCACAGAGTTGAACTTGAACTTTGAACCAAGATCTCAATCTGATCCGATTAAAACAGGGAGGAAAACAAAGGGAGGGCCTCCGTTCCTTCCTCTTATAACTGTTCCTACAAGTGTTTCTTAAGCTTGAACCACCAGCAGCAAACAAAAAAAAGGCAAATTATCTAATCTGTGACCTGTACTCCTCGAAATGGTAACAGACACGTGTACACTTCCCTCGATCCGCAAAACCCTCTCTAAAATCCATACTCTTGTCTTCCCCTTTCCGTTAAATTAACGTCTGCACTCTCGCTCTCTCTCTCTCTCATTTCGCTTTCTGCGATTTATCCACTTTCTCTTTCTTTCTCTCTTCCTTTCTCTCTTGATTTTCTGTCTGTGATCATCTTTCACTCTCTTTATTGCATGTATTTTATCAAGTTGGGTTCTTGTTATTTATTTTCCAAGTGGCGAAGCGGTGAAGAATAGATAAACAATCATAAGATTTCTGGTAAGATTTTGATATCACCACTATCTTTATTGATTTGGGTTTTATCTGTTTTTGACCCTTTTATGGTGATCCAAATCTGGTCTGAAATATGTTGGCATAGAAGGAGAAAAAAACCCAACAAAGTCGAACCAACTTCCAATCTCTAGACTCTTTAACTCTTGCTATACCTAACCCTTAAATATCTTCCTAATATTTCAATTTCATTTTTCTTCTAGATTCGATCTTTCTCCTTTTCTACTTCAGATTTGTTTTTTTTTTAATATACATAATCGTATCGCCAATTAGTAGTTGAAATAGTGAAGACTGAGGCTTTTTGGATCTGGGTTTAGTTTATTTTAGTGGGGTTCTTATCAAATTAGTTGTTTATTGGTTTCTAAAGATCATAACTTTTTAGCTAGTTGAGCAAAAAGGGCTTGTCTTTTGATTGATGATTTAGTGTTTTAAAAGTGGCTAAGATGAGTTTGAGTGCTGCCGAGGATAATTCGGCGTCAGAGATTCATCTACCAGCTGATATAGATTGGCATATGCTTGACAAGTCCAAGTTTTTCTTTTTTGGAGCAGCTTTATTTTCAGGCGTATCAGCTGCTCTTTACCCTATTGTTGTTTTAAAGACTAGGCAACAGGTTTTGCCTACTCAAATTTCGTCTCTCAAATTGTCACTGTCAATTATGAACCATGAAGGTGTGAGAGGATTCTACAGGGGCTTTGGTACTTCTTTGATGGGTACAATCCCAGCTCGAGCACTTTACATGACAGCACTTGAGATTACCAAGAGCAGTGTTGGGACTGCAACTGTTAGGTTAGGGTGTTCTGATACTACTGCAACAGCTATTGCTAATGCTGCTGCTGGGTTGAGTTCTGCCATGGCTGCACAGCTAGTTTGGACCCCAATTGATGTTGTGAGCCAAAGACTCATGGTTCAAGATTGTAACGCTAGCAGTATCAAGAGTAGCAAGAATATGATTCCCTGTTCAAGTCCTTGTAGGTACATGAATGGTATCGATGGCTTTAGGAAGATCTTGAATGCAGATGGTCCCAGAGGGTTGTATAGAGGATTTGGGATATCAATATTGACTTATGCACCATCTAATGCAGTTTGGTGGGCGTCTTATTCTGTGGCTCATAGGCTTGTTTGGGGCTGTATCGGTTGCTATGCCAATAAAAAAGATGAGAATGCTGTAAATGGTGGTGGGGGTAGTGGTTATACGCCTATTTCAAAGGAAATGGTGGCAGTACAAGGAGTTTGTGCAGCCATGGCTAGTGGAGTTTCGGCTATGATTACTATGCCGCTTGACACAATTAAGACACGCTTGCAGGTTTTGGATGGAGAGGAAAATGGAAGAACAAGGCCATTGACAGTTATGCAAACAGTTAAGAATTTGGTGAAGGAAGGTGGTTTTGCAGCTTGTTATAGAGGTCTGGGACCAAGGTGGGTTTCAATGGCTATGTCTGCAACAACCATGATCACAACATACGAGTTTTTGAAACGGTTGTCTGCTAAGAACAGAGAGAGCTTGACCTCATGACTCCAGAGCAACAGGAGAGGAGACACCTTTTCCATTTGAAATCCTTACAATTTTTTTTTTACTTCTATCCTGCGTGTCTTTATTGGCGTGCTTGCCAAGATGGTTTATCAATGTAAATTCTTTTGTTTTCCTTTCTGCTTCCCTGTTAATTGTAGTGGAAATCATTGCAAAATCAATGTAAACTTATGTGCAGTAATAACAAGGCCTTTCTCTATGTGCTTCCAACTTTACATTTACTTTGAGCATGAATAATGCCTGTTTTAGCAAACCTAACCTCGTATGCATTGTAGTTGAGATGAAAGGTTCAAACTGTAAAGTATCTGTCTCTTTAATCTTGATGTCTCGTCTATGGAAGAGAAGATACGTATCATGTAGAGATTGTTATGCATACTTTCTGTAGGGTGAGTTATAAACATAGCCGATGATGACACTAATCTACCATTCGTGTCCGTATATGCATGGAGAGACAATGAACTCCTCCATTTTCTTGTTTAACTAGCATATCTTATGAACCTAACTGTTACCTCAGCCAAAAAAAGAAAATCAAAATATGGCAAGACCTCCGCGAGGCAGTTGACGTGACAAAGCCGTCCTGATGTTAGTGGCTCGAACCCTGGAGCACTTGAGGGGACAAGGATTACCGGTTGCAGGTGAGGACTAAGCTTCCATTATGAGGTCATGTATTTGCCTGACACGAGTCTCCCCGTTACACAACATCCGTTACTACTGCTAAAAGAAGCCACCCGGTATGGCTCTAGCTTTGTCCTCTTGTGCCATTGCTAAATTAAATTAAGGCCCAGAAAATGTCTCCTCACCTGAAAATGTTATTGTTAAAGAAGATCAAATAACTGCCTGATGGGCTTATCAGACTGCCTAGTAAAGAGTGCAAGTTCTCTCAACATAGTTTGCTGGTTGCGGTTTTCCTTGAAAATAAAAAAATAAAAACTCATTTTAAAACTTATTCGTTTATATTTACATGACATTGACCGAACATGATCCAAAATAATGATGTTTTTTACATGTCTGGCAGATTGGATGGATGGGCAAAGAGATGAGCTTTTGTACTTTATTGAGGTTAAGAGGGCATGAAACCGTGGGCTTATATGGAGAAATCCATTAGCCAACGTGAATTCCTGTGGACCATCCAGTTTCTGCTATCATTATAAACAGTCAATTATATATGTTTTCGTTTCAAAAATATTTTTTAAAAAATTAAAATATTTTTATTTTAAATTAATAACTTTTTAATATTTTTATATTATTTTAACATGCTCATATAAAAAATAATTTAAAAAATAAAAAAATTTATTTTAATATATTTTCAAATAAAAAATACTTAAAAAAATAACCATAATCACGCTTCCATCTTTTTAATCCGGTGGAAACAATGGGTACATTCCCTCTCCCTCTTTCTGAGATTATCCTCAGCCAGGGCACTTGCGTCAAAAGCAAAATTGAGGACCCTTTTTAGCCCGCCACACCCCAGTGCGCTTGAAATATGAGCTAGAATTTGTCACTCATCCTTCACAGGCAGTCAAAGGTTTCACCATCCATAAGGTTTTTTAATTAAAAATATATAAAAATAATGTTACCATAATAATATTAGAAGTACTGTAATACTCCCGGAAGGTGTTCATCACACGTGTCAAAAGTGTTTCAAGAACATTTTTCTAGAAAAAAGATTCCTTTTATATATATATATATATATATATAGAGAGAGAGAGAGAGAGAGAGTTTTGACGAGGTACTAGGCAAGGCAGACATGGTACTTTTCTCGTGCTGGCCTGAAACTTCTTCTGATCAGAGGGGTCGCCGAGGGCTGAGGTTGGGTTTTCAATAATTGTAAGATGGGGGAATCTAAACTTTGATTGTTCGTTCATGAAAAGTGGAGCTGCAAGCACATGCAACCACTGAACGACTTTTATGCCGTGGCATCTGATTTAGGTCTAAGATTCGCACTTACGCGTCCGACTAGTCTCTGCCCCTTTATACTCTGACACGTGCCAATGGCGCCATCACTCGCACATGGTGAGCCATGCATTCGTGTAGCTCATGCCTGTTCCTAGCAAGACCCAATCGGTAGCAGCCCCAAGTGGATACTGCCCGAGATGAGCAATTGACATTTTCAAGACTCGGTGATTAACCCACTAATATACAATGCTCCCACAAGGATTGTGGCTCCTTCGCCACCTGCTCCTCTTCAAGCTCTTCACTGAGTTCAGGCCATCGAGATTTTGGCACATTTATTACGCTATTACTCCTGCCTTGCAATCATAATGCCCGGAAATGAAAATCATTTGCTCTCCCAGGTGTACTACATACAGGATAATCTAAACGCTGATGGATATGGCGAGAACACAAGAAACGCTGCTCAGAGTTGCTGATGATTTTTCCTCTGAAGGGAAGCCCCTTCAGAGCATATTGTCAGATAAACAAGTCCACGCTCCATTGAATAAGGCCATGTACCATTCAGACTAGAGGCCGGCACAATAAAGAACAAGTTGAATCCAGCGATGGCGATACTCAGGACTGGTGCTCGCAATTGGGACAAAACCAATTTTTAACCAACATCCTGGTGACAATCCAGCTTTGAGGCGTCTTTCTAGAATTTTTTTTTGTCCTCCGAGATCCGAACCTGGTTTAAGACATCCATAATTCAGGCAAGAGCAAAGCTAAAGCTAAAGCTGAAGCTGAAAGGTGAGACGGACAGAATAAACGGTCTTCATAGAACTGGACAGATTGCATATAAACATAACGTCAACAAACACTCATATCCCAATCATGGGGAAAATGGTTGCCAAGCTGAAAGTGTAACAAATATCCTAATTTATGGTTAAAATAAACAGCAGATTTTGCAAACTACTCATCACCCAAATAGTTTTCCTAGATAAATAAAGGACACATGACTAAGAACAAACCTGACCTACTAGACAGTTAGCAGTCCCACATGCCATACATAATACACAGAGAGCAAGCTCCAGTCTTCATCAAGGCCGTGCTCTTTTGTTGCTGCAAGATGGGCATTTGTACTGCTTAATATGCTCAGCCCTTGCTGGGGTGATCTTCACACATTTTCCATGGAACCACTTTTCACAGATGTCACAGCAAATCCAGAACTCATCAGAGGCATAGTTTTCTCCACAAGCACCACATAGTGTCTCTCCATGCTCTTCTTCATCTTCTTCATCCAAGCCCTCGCCGTCTTCATCTTTTGCTTGCATTACCTTTGAAAACTTGCCTTGGGATTCAGAGCCTCGCTGCACATTCAATCAAACAAGATACATTGCCAACATTATCATTATGAAACTTATAAGAGTACTAAGCGTCATAGTTCAATATTGCCATACCAACAATAATATAGCTGCTAAATCAATTAAACAAGACTGAGTCATCTTTAATTTTAATAGGAGCAGATAATTAAAATTTGGCATCAAATCTTGCAAGGTGGACAACCATGATTTCCTATCAGTACAGATATAACAGACCAAATAGAGTTGCAGCCTCAAAGTCCTTGATACCTTAGAGTTTGATTTAGTTTTATTGCTGCTGTGATTTGAAACTGATGACTTTTCTTTTACTTGTTTCTTGGCCGTTCCAGTCACAACCTCAAACACTGTTGGAAGATCATTTATCATGTTGAAAAGGCGTTTTCTGCATCATAAAACCAAAAGAATATTATTAAAAAACACAATAAAGCTTAAATCAAGAAATTCTATCCACAAAGAGAGGCCACAAAAACATCATAAACAATAATAGTTAAGAGACATTGTTAGGCGAAGAAGCAGGACTCAAACATGCTTCTTGGAGTCAAGAATAAAGCATAAAACTACCACCTTCACTGCAAATCAATCCTGACAAGATTTAAGTGTAGAATCTTTTTAAAAAGAACTTAAATTTCATTGATACGCTTTAAAATAAAATAAGTTCACTTACAAGCAATAAATTTCATTGATATGCTTTAAAATAAAATAAGTCCACTCAAAAGCAAGAAACACATAATACATGACTAATATCATTTATGGAGGATGAGTTTTCACCAAATCCCACAGAATCATTCATTAATGTGACTGGTTGTTGATAAAACAACCCATGATGAATTTCATGACATATTTGCTTAGAAGATTTCAATACCCAAATCCGTACAATGTGCTGCAAACCTGATTCCATGCCAAAAAAGATATTACTAACTAATTCATGTAATTAAGAGTTAAAGACACCAAAATCGATTTGCAAAGTAGTAGGACAAAAGCAAACCACTGATCAAAATAAAAGTTGGAGTAATTCTTCATGATTAAAAAGAAGAAAATAAAAAAGTTGTAGTTGTTCAGAAAAACAATTTCTTATTGGTAAAAAAGTGAACCATGGAGACCAGTCACCACTGAAAGCAAAATTCTTATGCTACTCACACAAAGAAGTTACACTACAGTTGTACCACATGTGCAAGTGAAATATACCTATCCGCTTTGTCAAATCCAAACCTAGACCCAAAATAGAAGGACACAGAAAGTAACCATGCATCACTGTGAACAGCAACCAGAGACAACCAGTCCTTTTCTTGCATCCCATCTCTGGCAAAGTTGATACCTAAAGCAGGCTCTGGAAGCTCAGGAGGCACCTCTTCAGCAGGTAAATTGACCTCCCACTGCTCGCTAGGAAATCCATAAAGGCAGAGATTTTCCTTCTCTGCAATCATGAAGATCACACAAATCTTATCGAATCTAACACAATACTTTCAGATGTCATGAAAAAACTGTAAAAGTAAATAAAAAAAAGTTGTTTTGACACAAAAACAAATAGGCTCGAAAGCCGATAAAAGAAAAACACATTCAAAGGTGGGTTTTTTTATAACAGAGATGAAAAGAACATGGTAAAATTCATGTAAAAAGGGCCACCCAATAATAATTAAACATGATTAACTGAGGAAGAAAGCAGAATAAAGAGAGAAGCTATACATGGACATTAAAACAAAAGGTTCCAATTAAAGCAATCAATTCATCTGCCTACCAAAGCATTAATGAACACAATCAATCCAGATATTATGTTCATCTCTGTCAACATACCATAATAAGCACCCGGAGCTCTTAAAACCTAAACTTTTATCACAACCAAACAGTTCCATGCATATAAAATTACATCCTACTTATGTCATCCAATTAAATTGTGATATTTGAGGCTTCATTATTCGTGAGGCGGACAATTCCGTGCTTATTTCTTCACCATTGTATTCAAACTCATTAAACATATGCACAGGTGACCATTATAGCACTTAATCTAGGATTTGTGATCATCAACTAAATTAATTACATTTGATACACTCTTCCTAGCAGTTAAGCCTAATCCGCATGTGGATATCTTAGACAGGAGAAGTAAGTTGGCAGGACTGCCTTATCTTGTTTTACATATCAATACCGGAGGTTGTTACGTCAAAGTGGATGCAGCTTATCCTGAAAACATCTTTTTGTATCACCCATTTGCTTGAAAAATGTGACTCTGCATCTAACTGTAAATGATAACCACTTTCTAATTAAAGAGGCTTAAATGACTACAAAAGATGAGCTGCTCCAATGTAACCAGTGCCACATATCTGGTTCACAATTACAAAACATTTTTTATACACTTTTTCAGCATTAACATTGATTTGTTGCATTCATACTTGTTTTGATATGTAAAATCAAGAACACTTGACTGTGACTGAGTGTGCACATTAAAATCAAGAAACTCAAATATTTGAACAAATTTAAAAACCTCAGTGGTACATGCATACTTTTAGCCCACTCAGATTATGAGCTTTATGGAACATGACAATAGTGATTCAATAATTCAAAACTAATCAACGAGGTTACTAAAAATCACTGATATCCTCAATTCCTTTCTTATTTTAAAAAAACTGTTTACACTTCCTAATGATACACACCGTAAAACCTCAAACAACTGTCAACACAATAACAAATCAACAATCATGGAAAATACGTGCCTTTACAGCTATCTACAAGTATGCATAGCTTATCCGCGAATAAAAATTGTCAAGTCAACTTTCACTTCCACTAAAACTGTCAAAATGAACAGGCAAACATAGCTTATCCGCCAATAACAGCATCTGTCATTATTAACAGAAGGAATGCATACAGCAATCATGATTAATAAAGCTACATTTTTGTCTGCTTCCTTCAGTCAAGATATTAAAGAATGTTTTTTTTTTTTTAATGAAATTCACAAATTCTAAATACACCTAAAAAAACGAATTAGAAATATAGCTAAATTTTACAGGATAGTTAAACTAATGCAGTTCAAAAGACAGAAACCTTTAGCCAAAATAATCTAAATGCAAAAACATGCGGCAAAAATTCAATAGCAATTAAATAAATGACGTCCATTTAACTACTGAGATTAAAGAAATCTAGCCCATTTTTAAAAAACTAATTTAAAAATTTTACTTCAAGGAGGTAAAATCACCACGTAACCCACAGTAAAAAGAAAAGGTCCGAATTTTTCCATATCAAAAACTCGACTTCTCCTTTTCCCCCGCAAATTTCCCAGAAACCAAAAAGTTAAAACGCGAGAAAACAAACCAAACAATTCACCATAAATTTTTTTATTTAGAAAACAAAAACTAACCAGGATCACACTGCTGGTAAAACTCTTCAACATCTGCAACAAAAAACGAAACCACATTTAATAATTCTCCAAAAAGTTATATATCTAAAAAAAACCTCAAAAAAAGAGTACCAGTAGTAAGAGCTTTAATCATGCCAGCTCTTCGACCTTTAAAATCCCTAAAGACTTCCTCCACCGTGCGAGGATTATAAGATGCTCCGCCGTCCATCGTCACTAAATGACCCCCGCTTAATCAAGAAGACGAGCTTCGTCCTTTTATAGAGAGAAGAAAAGAAAAGAAAGTTGAAACTTGTAGAGAGAGTAAAAGAAAGAAGGAAAAAAGAAATGGAGATCGAGAGAAGAAACAGAGGACAGCGAGAGAGAGAGAGAGAGAGAGTAAGGAGAGAGAGAGAGTTCTACGTTTTAAGGAGGGAAAGATAAGAGAGAAATATTTGACCTCTGTCTGTCACTCTCTCTCTCAAACACGGAGAGAGATAGCAGAAGGAAGGTGTTGGATTTGAATCGGGAATGAAATGGATCAATTAATCGGATTTTATAAAAGGGTGAAGAGTCCGTCAAGTACCGGAGATGGACGTGTCTCTCCGAACAGGCCCATCATCTTGCTTTTCTTTTTTCTATATATATTTTCTTTTAGAAAAAGCAAGCAAAGTATTTAAGGGTTTTTTCTTTTTTCTTTTCTTTTTCATCAAGGTCAAATCCCTTAAATCTAATGCCACGTGGGTTTTGTAGACTGGCCTCTTGGTTTTTTAGCGTGTAGCTGCTGCTGCTGAAGGATCGAAGGAAGAATGATTAGGAAAGCGGTTAAAATAATGTTTTTTAAAAATTTAAATTTATTTTTAAAGTATATTTTTTTAATTTTATATTATTTTAATATACTATATCAAAAATAATTTTTAAATATAAAAAACATTATTTTAATATATTTTTAAAGATAAAAAACACTTTTAACCAATAAGCTAATGGAAAGCGAGGCCAATGTGATGAGAGCATGTTAACAAGCAAAGGACATGACAGAAGTAATAAAATGCGACAACATTCTTTTACTACGAGGCTGGCACATTCTCTCCAAGTCTGTGACATTGCAAAAACTTCATGTCTCAGCTTGGTTCTCCCTTGATTCAGCTGAAAGCATAGCATATTCTGAGCATTCAGTTTAAAAAAATATGTCAAGAGCAATTTCTTGTCCTCCTATATTCATTAGGGTATATTTGCCTTTTGGAGGTCCAGTGGCTTGCCACATCAGTTTCCTCTCATCTTCTCCCTGAGTGTTTATGCAATTGATCATCTAGGACCCTCTGGTAACTGTCCACGTCAACTAACGAGCATCTCCGACACATATCCTTGAATATTTGTTCAGCCTCGATAACCTTTCCCTTTCCACACATCAGGTTGACAAAAAATGAAAAGCTCTGCAAATTAATGACATAATTCTTATTAATTGAGTCATAAAAGGCACGCATTGCCATTTCCTCATTGCCAGCTTCACAGAAACCACCGACTAAGCAACTATACAAGGTTGCATCCATCTCAAAACCATCCTGAAGCATGTCATCTACAAGATCTGCAACTTCTTGCATCCTACCTTGGGACCTGCAAAGACCACATATCACGGTGCTATACGACACCAAATTTGGAAGGCAACCCATATTCTTCACTTGTTTAAGAAGAAGAACTGCTTTATCAAGCTCCCCAATCTCCACAAGAATCCTAAGCACAGCATTGAAACTTCCAACACCCCGACTAATGCCCCTAGCCTGCATTTCCTTCAAAAGGGAAATTGCTTCATCGGGTTTCCTCATCTTGCAATACGCAGTAATCACAACTTCATGCTCTTTTGCATCAAGTTTCATTCCTTTTCTAATCATCTCGCTGAAATATCCAATAGCTTCATCCGACTTCCCCGCAACGGAAAGGCCCTTCAAAATACTCAAATGAGTTGCAACATTTTCTTTCACCCCATTCAGTCTCATCTTTGTCAGCAACCTCCTAGCCTCATCAACATTTCCTCTCAAACACAAACCATAAATAATAGCATTATAGGTCCATAAATTCGGGTTGCAACCCCGAATCAACATCCCATCCATCCACTTCCTTGCCTCATTCAATTCCCCTTTCTTACAATAACCATCAATCAAAGTACTATAAGTAACCGTATCTGGCAAACAGTCCTTACTCTCCATCATCCTACACAAAAATATCCTTGCATTCTCCATATCACCTTTCTTACAATAACCATTAATCAAGGTATTGCAAGTAATCAAATTAGGCTCACAAATCATTTCATCAAACACTTTCCTAGCATTCTCAATCATACCCACTTTGCAAAACCCTCTAATCATTGTTGTATAAGTTGAAGCATCAGGCTTTACAACGGCATCATTCACAATTTGATAAAAAAATGACCTTGCTACATTAATCTGATTGACTTTCACTAACACACCCAAAATAGCATTCCAAGAAAACAAGCACTTCCCTTGTTGAATCTCTTTCACTTTATGAAACCAAAAGATTGCACTTTTAGTATCCCCACTATACCCATAAGCTCTAATAAGTTTACTAACTAAAAGATCAGAAAACATGCCATGTTTTTCAAGGAGGCTTTTGGCGATGGGAAAAAGTGAGTGAGAGAGGAGAAGGTCAATGATGGCTACATAGCATCGGTGATTGTGAGAGTAGTTATTTGGGTTTGGGTTCAGGTTTGATGCCCAGTTGAAAAAGAAGAGGGCTTGGTAAGGATTGGGTTGCTGTTCTTTGATGACTTCAATGACTAAGTTGGTGTCCAGGTGAGGGGAGAACTGGTTTAGATGGGTTGGATTGATGTGTTTAGGGTTAGGGTTTTGTGGGTTTAGGGTTTCGAGACAAGAGGTTATGGCAGTGACCAGGGAGGTTAGGTCAGAAGAGCGAGGATGGCGGGTTAGGGTTAGGGTTCTTGCTGTTGCTGCTGGTGGTGGCATAGCCATTGCTGCTGCTGAAATGGATCTTTGGTTTCAGTTCTAATTTTTATTAATTTTTTGGTGGTAGGGTACGGCACGCATGGGAAGTATTAAAGTAAGTTTTTTACATATATAAAAAAACTAATAGCGCTCATTCTTTCACGGTAAAAAGACATATTACACATTACACTTTGAATTCAAACATTATAATAATTATTTTATCATTCATATAAAAAATTATTGAATTCATTATTAAGGGTAATGCATGTGGTCTTTTACCATGATTATTAGTTATTATTATATTGATAAAAAATAACCTGGTTTTTTCTATTTTAAAATAATAAAATGATTAAATTATTTTAAAAGCAAAATTTATTTAACTAGCGGCTAAAAGTTTTTTTATGTTTTTATTTTTTAAAACACATTAAAATAACTAAGTAATTCTTAAAAACAAATATTTTTTAATTGATATTTAGGAGCTTTTTCATATTTTCACTATAATTTTTTTAGTATAATCAAGTTGACTGAAGAATATAATTTAATTAAAAACAAAAATGATTTAACATGTGTCAGTATGTGGGAGATACCCTTCAAGTAACGTATGAGGAGTCACATGGTGACCAAACACTACATTTCATAACGGTGATAGAATCGTCTCAACGTCCGTTCCATCCTTAAGTGGCATAGGTGGCTTATAGACTCTTTATTTGGTGTCGATGATCTTTTTTTCTTTTCTTTTCTCTCTCCGCTTTGATTTCCATTTAGTTCTTATTCTTTTTATTACTGTTTATTTTATTTGAGATCATTTTAAAATTGATTTTTTTGTATGATTTTATCCCCTTTTAATTTTTTTTATAAGATTTGATCATCTTTATTACTTTTTTTTATTTATTTTGGCAACTTTTTAAAATTAATATTTTTTTATTTCATCCTTCAACATTAAATTAGTTAAGAATTGAGCTTCCTGATTGAGTCTGGATTTAGAATTTCATGGATTGCAAATTAAGAAGATTAACCCTAGTTTAGAAAATTCATTTGGGTTTACTTAGTTTTTTTTTTTAAGTTCATGTTTTTTCAATTTCATCATTCAACACTTATTTAATTGGATATTGAGCCCCGATATATTTTTTTTATTTGATTTCTATAGGATTTTTCACTAATTTTAAAAATAACTAAGGTTATCTTGTGTCTAGTTATTTGCAAGCCTCAAGAAATTATTATAAATAAAATAAAAAATTGAATCAAGTTAATACAAAGAAGGGTATTAAATGTTAGAAGAAGTTTAGAAAATAACCAAAGAAATGAATTAAAGGAATTGTGGGGCAAAATTTTAAATTTTAAAAACTCTCATCCTCTCCTTTTATCCCTTGGGGCCGGTTGCTGGACACAAGTAAAAAAAAAGGAGGGGAATGTCGCACAAGTGTGGCATTGAGGCGATCATCCTCCTGGGTTGGGGTTTCTTTGTGGTGATGAGGGAAATAACAATTAATTCTTGTTTTTTATCAGTAAAAAATGATGGAGTCGCTACCTAGTATTTTGATCACTAGAAACTCTAACTAGTCTCAAAGTCTAGTTAAGGAAACTGGTTGTGTATAAGAAGGATGTATCATCCCTAATACACCTTACCTAAGGTAAACTGCATTGTTTGTTTGTTTGATATAAACTAAGATATTGTTGTGTTTTTTAACCGTTGGTCTGTCTAAAGTTTAAAGAAGGTCATCTTCGATAAGAAGGTGCTTATCTTATCAGAGTAAAATCTAACCATTCTAAAGTCAAAACAAGAAAATAAAGGAAAATGCTAGAGTTTTAGCTTAGAGTGAAGTACAAATACCATGATATAAATTGGCACAAGATTTGTGTGGTGTGGTAAAGGGATGAGAGAGAAATTAGGGCTAAAAAGTGAGTATTTGTGCATCTTTTTTTCTTTTGTTTTAGGGAACAGAACAATAAATAATGAAATTATAGTTTTTTTCAATTTGGTCCTTGAACCTTTGGCACTTTGCAATGGCCCTAATCAGCCTTAATCTTTTGGATCCCTTGCAATTTCACCCTTAGTCCTCTTCAATTGGAACCTTAAATTTCAATGTTTTTTACTAAGTGATCTTTGATTTCAAATTTCTTCAATGTGGTCCTCAATTGAACTTTATATTTTAAACTTCTTTCAATTAAGCCCTTTAATTGCAACAATTTAGTTTTTCAAGTTTCAATTGTGTACCTAATCTTTCAATATTTGTGAATTGATCCGAATTAGGCCTCCAAACTTGATTTTTCTTCAATTGAGTCCTCGATTGAATTCATAAAATTCATTAGAAGTTTAATTAAGTCCTTAAACTTAATTAATTATTCCAATTTTTACCAAATTGACTTTCAAACTCAATGTCTCTTCAACTAAGTCCTTAAATAAGTCAATTAAACCTATTAGAAGTTTAATTAAGTCCTTAGACTTCATTAATTCTTTCAGTTTTGGTCAAATTTGGATTTCAACCTCAATTTTCTTCCTTTCTTCATCTCATCTTGTCAAAACATCCCAATCTAGCCATTTTTTTGGTATTTTAGTTTTTTGCGGCTCGAATGTTTATCTTCTCGTGTCCTAAAAATATTTTTGAATTTTTTATTTTTTAATAAAAAATATACACTTTTTATTAAAAAAAAATTAGAGGTTCGAAATTAGATTATGACAGGGAACATGAAAAATTTGAAAGAAATTATTGTGCAAATGCTAGAGGAAAAGAGAGGTTGGGGGTTAGGGAGGGTTTAGAGAAGGATTAAACACAAGAAAAATAGTAAGTTTAGTTAGGATTTATGAAGAGAAAGAGAGCAATTAGAGAACAAAGTGAAGATGAGGGGAGAGAAAAAAAGGAGACTTGAAGAAAATATAAGCTGGTTAGTGTTCAAAATTCAAATTACGATTGGGTAGGATGTTTAAAGTATGTTTATGTCAATTAGAAATAGGATTTCTTGATTTTCATTAGAATTCTTGCAAAATTGAATTAGGGTTCTAAGTGAAAATTTGAGGGAAATGTAAATTATCTCAAAATTGATTCCCTAAGATCATTAATTATAGGTTATGGAATGAATGAAATCATGATGAAATGATGAAAAACAATTGGGGGATTGGTGGGTCTTGAGTGGCTGACCATGTGTAGATGTGAATAATGAATTTTCTTGTTAGTTTGTGTAAATCATGTTATAATTGTATTATAAATGATGTGAATGTTAGTTTTTTGAGTGTTTGGTGTTATTTTACATAATGATAATGGATTTGATCAATTTAGAATTTAGTGTAATTAAAAAAATTGTTAAGTAAAAGAAAGAAAATGGTTCCTAAGTAAAAAGATAATTATATAAATTAGTAAGTACATGTTTTCTTTTTTAAGGCCAACAAAAAAAAATTGATGATGGTAGGGTCAAATAAATCATGGAAATTATATCAAATATGATATGTGGTACAGTTAGAATATAAATGAATAAGGATAGATAAAGATGAAAGTATGATGATAGAGTTATATATGTTTTCTTAACCTTTATGGAGAATAATTAATAAGAAATTTGAATGGTGAAGATACATGACAAATATGGCTAATTCTGTTAAAGAACAAAACAAAACATTGATAAGGTAAGTTGAATGTAATAATGATTTTTATTTTGAGTCTGTTAAGGGTAATGCTAATCAATGAGAGAATTGATTCACAGTAGATACTTAGTTATCGAGCCACTGACCTGAGCCAGAGGAGAAGCTTCTAACATAGCAGATAGGTGCTCCACACTTATAATTTCGTTACATTATATTAATATTTGGAAATTCAATCATTTGTTCGGATATTACTATGAAAGTAAGCAAATAAGTGGATTATGAAAGAAAATGGAGTAAATGAATGAAAAGTTTGATTAGCTACTCCTGAAGGGAAGCTAATGATGTCAATGGACCCTTAACATCGACATCAAAAAAAGACACAAGTAAGACATTAAAACGAAATTTGATTAGCTATTCTGGATATTTGGATAGTTAATGATATAAATGAGTTATATTGATATCAACATTTCCATTTAAGACGTGATTAGTTATCCCTGAAAGGAGGCTAATGATGTCAAGAGTTTTCTTGATATCGACATTTCTAAACAATGGATTTAAGATACCCGAAAAAATGGTTGGTTAATTATTTGGGTTAGGATAACTAATGATATCAATAGGTCATTTTGATATCAGCATTAATTATTAGTTCTGATTAGTCGATCCTAGGTAAAGGAGACTAATGATGTCAGTAATATCACTAGCTTCGACAAAAAAAAATTATCGGCATGAATAAACATGGATGTGTCTTTATTCAGTTAAATTGAGGTTGTTACAGTATTTGTCATTCTTTGTTAAAATTAGTTTTTTTTTAAAAAAATTATTTTTAAATTAAATTAAATTAATTGATTAAATATAAATATGAAATGGTCACTTCATAATATTTTATTTAGTTTGTTTTTCAGGTCGTTGCTCTAAAGGTTTATGCGGCGTCTTTTGGTGTCATTGTGTAGTCTTTCATAGTGTCATTAAATTAAACTGTCTTGATGAGCTATTTCTAGTGGTGGGGCGGTATCCACAATGGAACGACATTGAGTCTCCAACAAACTTTTTTTTTTATTCTCAAGAGCATGCATGATGTTGATAGTTTATTTGTATAATCATTATTGCTAATATTTTTATTCATTTTATTTACCTATTGATTATTTTAATTATATTATTAAATTAAACTTCAATCAAATATGAGATTCTTCTTACTCTTTTAAAAATCACAATAATTACATCAGAAAAAATTTAGCACGGCGAGTCACCTGAGTACAGCATAAACTCTAGAGCTACACGTAAAAGAAAATGTTTTTGGTGGGAATTCCATGTGAGTGAACATTATTGCCATTTTGACAGTGTATACTTCATCGTCATTGTCGAAGTCATTTGTTAGGAGAGTGGATGTCTGCAGGGACAAATGTGCTACACATGATCCACCTTCTAACATGTTTTGTGAGGCAATCTTCAATCAGGTTAATCAGTTACCGGTGACTGGTTGAGGTGACACATCATAGAAACAACATTCCATGCTCGCAGTGTTCACTCCATTTTCATTGGTTATGGCTTTTGTCACGTAAGGGTGATTGTCGGTTTCATTTGGACTAAAAAATTTGGATTTTTATTTTCAACCGAAAATTAATTTGGTTTGGTTGGATTTTATATTCTTAAAAACTGGACAATTTGACCATTGTCCATCCCATTCCAAGAATAAAACGTTTGATCTCTTGTTTTCTGGCTGTCCCAGTTTCTGCATTGCACTAATTAAATGCCACTGATCTTATGGTGATCTTTTGAAATGAAAGTTTCAAGTGCAACCATGCTTGGAGAAGTTGTACAAACTTGAACACACACTCACACTCACACATATTAGCAACGTTAATTAGAAGCTCCCATGTCATACTATTAATGGTGGTGGTATAGGCATGCAGGCACATTATGCAAGTAAATCTAGAAACCAAGCTTGTTGTACTCAAAAATGGAGGATTGCCAACGGAAGCCTGAGAACGTGAAAGTGAATAGTTTCTCCTTTAGCGATGTTAATTTTGATGCTATTTGATTATTCTTAATACAGTAAGGATCCTTACTGCTTTAATACAGAACAAGTATATATATATATTGGAGACTCCATATATAGTTTTGAACTTCCATAAATTTTCCCATCTAGAAAGAGGCTAGGGAAGAAAACTCCATTTGATCCCTGTGGAAGCAATTTCTATATGACAAACTGACAGCGATTTTCTTTAGCTTCCTAAATAGGAAGAAAAGTCCATTAAGAGTTGTGCTTTTTTCTTTTTTTGTATAAAATTTGCGCAGAACATTAATCAACAAACGACAGTCTTCGAGACTTGTGTGCTGGGGTCTTGGTTTTTCCACCATTTCGAAATTGTGGGCTGGGATCGATGGACACACATCCAGGAGGGATTGCGGGCTAAAATCTCATATTTAGACATTTAGGACATCAGCATATCATAGGATATATTAATTTTTGGCCATCAGAAACCACAAGTACTGCCAAGACAAAAACATGGAAGAAAACCTACCTTGCAGCTCAGTGCATTGTTCCAAAGTAAAGTCTCCTAAAACTGCAACAAGCTTGTTGCTTCACTCGTCTAACACAAACTAGAGTAGCAGCCATATCTTCCTACTTCTTGAAACAAAAGTATCTTTCCATAGAATCTAAAACTTCTATTCAGAGTGAGAAGATTATAAATTTCTCAAAAGTCTTAGCATTTTGCAGCCATTACTGTACAGTTAAGAAAACTCCGATGTGGTCAATTTTGAGGTTTTCACGTACCATCACATGTGTTTTTCTATGCCATTTGTGTGAATATTCTTTTATTTTCTATTATGATAATACCATGAAAGGCCGTCTCTATTGATTTACTAAGCCTACAGGTGCATCCACCTATCACCACCTTCATCATCAGAGAAAACATATAAAAGCTGGCTCAAATGTTGCAAGAAACTTTGCCAATGAATGAGTTTACCATAAAAAGACATTGGAAATAAGAGATTTTGTCGACTTTTTACTCTGGTCTCATTCACTTTGTGAGACCTGATATGGTGCAAGGGCAATAAGATTAGACAAGAGAAGACATATTTCGCATATATACATGTTTCTGCCTAGTGATTCTTTAAAAAACCAGAATGGACATGTCTAATACTTCCTCGTAAGCTCCTAGCATGATAAATCAAAGATCAGAAGAAAGCAAAACGATAGCTATTGATAAATATTTTGCTAGTGCAGCCACAAAATAAAATCACAATCAACAAAATCTCCTCGATCTCTGATCAAGAAGTGTCTCAGTACTGCCATAACAAAATTCAAATGCCTCTACTCAGCATTTCACAATCCTAGGAGAAAAATTAAATAAAAAAAAAAACTTAATTAACTAGCTTGCTTGTCTAATATGAGCACGCATGTTATGCACATAACAATATCATCCAGCGGACCCAGAACAGGCATTTCTTATTTCTTCTTGAAGCCTCATGATTTCTACTTGTGCACGTACCCTTTCTTCTGCATCGTTCGAATTTAAGAGTACTTGGAGATCTGTTAATTGCCTATGGATGCTTTTGATCTATATGTAACCAAAAGAAAAAAAATGGAAAGAAAATTCAATGATATGAAAAGTTATGGCGAAGAACAAGGAGGATAAAAACTAAAGGACCAAGGCAGACCTTTCTGTGTGGCCATCGAGTCATCCCGAATTTCCGGCATATCTTCTTCACTACAGTGGGACACAAGTGTAAACTCCTCGCTGCATCTTCTATAGGGAGATGGAAATACTGTCTAAAGTCATTGAGTGTCAACCTTCCTGCTCTTTCCCTCTGCATGAACCCACAACCCCATAAAATTACTCAATTAGCACTAATAAACAATATAAGGTCTTAATTGTCTTCATCTATCCTTTTATTGCAATGCGAATGCAAGATGCCTTAATTGTGGGTGAAGATAGTAACTAGAACCTGTAGTGCAAGATTGCTTCGAGTCGCTCTCTCTGTCTCAATCTCTCCCTCTCCATGATTCGTTGCTTGCCGTTCCCCTGTTAAAGTTCCAGCTTGCAAGTCTCGTGATATTGACATGTACAAAAAAGAATAAATTCAGTTCTCCTCATAATGTTAAGAAAAATCTAAGGAGTTTGCAATTGCAACAGTAAATAAACGTATTATTATGTGGAGTCTAGTTCATGCAGAGAAATACTAACCTGAATTTGGTGGGGATGGATCGTGGAATTCATCAAAATGCAAATCTTCAGTCCACTCGTATCCAACACAAAGGGCTTCATAGAAGAATGAGTGTGGATCTTGGACCATAATGAAGCCTGCCTGTTTTCTGTCATCGCAATACTTCTGCAGAAATTCCTTCACATTCTCCAAGCTTTTCTTGCAGAAACTGCAAAATGTATGAAACCACGGCGTTTACAATTTCAGAAAGTGACTCATAATCAAAACATCAAAACTACCAAGTGCTAGTTTTCTTTTATCCCACAGTTTTAATTGCATTGCATCGCATCAATCACACACTTCTCTAAATCAGATGAAACGAAAAACAACTAAATTAGACTAATAAAACTTACTCAAACATATAATATTGAGGATGAATTGCCTTGACATGATCCCGGTTCTCAAGAATAGCATGACAGATGATACCCATTCTCCCATGTATCTCAAGTTTTGTAGTATAGTTTCCTGCCACCACAGAATAGTTAAACTTTACAAGAAAAAAACCAGGAAAAAAAAAGAACTAGAATTATCAAAGAGAGAAAGAAATGCTATGTAAAACACACCATCAGTGTGGATTATTTCTCTTAGAACTTGACAGCAAGTGCATTGAAAAGGGACTGGTTCAGGTGGCCAAACAGCAATATTCCTCCCATCAAGGAAAATCTCTTCACTTCTTCCTGATGCATTTGAAGTTTGTCCATCAGGAAATGATGCGTTGGGAAATGACGCGTTAGGAAATGGTGCATAAGGAATTGGTCCAAAAGAACTTTGTCCCTGATTCTGATGTGACGGACCAGCCTCATGAGATTGCACTCTAAGATTTTCATAATAAAAATTCCAAGCCATTGGATCCTCATATGGGTTATTAGGATCCAAAATGTTTGCATTGGCATTTGCACTGCCACTGAATGATTCGGGAATTACTGGATTGGGTTCAGTGTCAGAGGATAAACCTGCAAGGCTTGGATTTGCATCATTCATGAAATTTAGATGTTCATAGTCAATAGGGATGTCATACGGGTCATGGTAGGGTACGACGGACCGAGGATCTGCCATTCAATCAATACAACACTACATAAACAAGTAATCGGTGGTTTTTCTTTCTTTTTTAAGAGAGATCAAGCACCAGACAGTAGGCGAGTCTGGTGCTTGATGAAGAAGAAGATAATGGAATGTGAAGAATTTCCCGAGGAAGTTCTTGCATTTGAAGGAGATTTCAGGGGGGGCGCGAGTGGCAGTTAATGACCGTTGTGGGTTCATGACGGTTGGGGTTTTAAATCCCTCCGTTCAACAGTAGGTTTGATTGCAAAATGCATACGACACGTCATATGTTATATTTAAATTTAATGAATTCTCCCAAGTATTGTTTCTAAAGTTTGAACTAAAAAAATAAATCTTCTCAACCATTAAATCAACCCCTTAAATTAAATAAATAAATAACACAT
>Ga0325414_1001379_pt1 | contig 23287 bp, 10 predicted proteins | sample PopdelMetagenome_8_FD_206183 | JGI IMG/M metagenome (GOLD analysis project Ga0325414, IMG submission 206183) | Populus deltoides microbial communities from Bellville, Georgia, United States - Leaf-PdKOR-R3 | ecosystem: Host-associated > Plants > Phyllosphere > Phylloplane/Leaf | place: USA... | reverse complement strand
ACTAAAAGGACATTATAGGCCTAACATATGGAACAAAGGCTTTAATTCTTATCAATGTATGGTTACCAAACCTAGAGTTATCCAATATGACATATAGTTAAATCACTACAAGATTTAACAGTTTTACCGATGGAATTTTTTTGTCGGCGTAAGACACATATTCCGTTGGTAATTAATTTACCAACAAAATCATCGACGGAAAATGCTCCGTCGGTGAAGCTTTTATCGGTAATTTTTTGTCCGTCGGTAAATCCATCGGAAATAAAAAAAATAAAATTACCCGCTTCATTTTGTCGGTATATCCCTCGGTAATAATATTTTTTTATAACCAATGGAATTACCGAAGGAAATTCCATTGGTAATTCGGTCGGTAATTATTTAAAAACATTTTAAAAAAATTCATTTTATAAAATTATAAAATAATTAAATTAACATAAATCAACACTGTATAATATACACTCAAAATGCTTGAAAAAAAAATAAGAAAATCAACTCAAACAAATTTGCAACAAATAAATAAAACGAAAAAATAAATTCAACTAAAAAAATTCATATGAAAAAAATGAAGTTGCAATTGCTAAAAATTTAAAAATCCTATAAATAAATCAACTAAAAATTAATCTCATATGAAAAAAAAATCTCACAACAACATTTATACAATTATTAAGAACAAAAACAATTAAAAATAAAATAAAAAAATATAGTGAAAAAAATCATGAAAAAGGAAGAAAAATCTTACCTTAATGTAGTTGCAAGTGAAGCTAAGGAGAGAGAAAATTTTTTGTAAAGAATATTAATTAAAAAAAAAACTAAGAGGATAAAAGAAGAAAGAAGAAGAAGACATACTCGAGCATGGAGGAAAAGAGAAGGAGATGAGGAGAGAAAAGAAGATAAAGAAATAGATATTGATGTTTTTTACATATAGTGAAGAAGAAGAAGAAGAAGAAGAAGAAGAAGTAGAAGTAGAAGTAGAAGTAGAAGTAGAAGAAAAAGAAGAAGAAGTAGAAGAAAAGAAGAAATAAGTATGTCTCTTATGAAATAAAGGGATTCAGGCTCTTTATTAGGGCGCGTTAGCGACGGATTTACCGACGGATAATTGAATGTTAATATTTTTTAATTATTCCATTGGTAATTCCGTTGGTAATATTTAATTTAAATTTTTAATTTCGTAAAAAGTTTTCAGAAACCGCCAATAATTACCGATGATTTTTCAGTCCGTCGGTGATTCTGTCTGTAATATTTAAATGAAAATTTTAAATCAATTGAATTTTTTCAGAAAATCACCAAATAACACCGACGACTTTTCAATCCGTTGGTGATTTTGTCCGTAAAGAACAACAATTAACAGTGCAATTGGAAAGTGAACAGTTGTGGAGCTCTCTGGAAAATACTGACAGACAAAATCTGTCGGTGATTCCCTTTGTAATTGACATGATGAATAGTGTTTACAATTTACCAACGGATTTACCGACGAAATTTATTCCGTCGGTAATTCCATCGGTAAATCCTGACACGTCATCATTTTTTTTTGCTTTGTTTTAATTTTTTTCCGACTGTAATTCCCTCGGTATATACCGATGGAATATTTTCATCGGTAAAATCCCTCAGAAATTTACCGACGGAAATATTCCCTCGGTATTTCCGTTTGTATTTATCGATTTTCTGGTAGTGAATAAACAATCACTGGTATTAGTTTGGATGTGGTTAAAGAAAAGTGGAAAGAAATAATAGTGAGAATAACAACCATTTAGGAAAGAGTTTGATATGAACCACATCAGGTCTCAATTTGGCCTTATAATGCTTGCTGACCAATTTTTCAAAATCATGCATATCTCTCAAACCGTACATCGAATCAAGTTGCAATTTAACAGGGAGATACTAAATGCATGGAACTATATTTTGATAAATTTTCAAGTTAAATGGAGTTCCCAAACATATTATTTCAAATGATAGAAATTACTACATGAATGTTGTCAAATCTACCAAACTAAACCTTTGTGTACTATTTGAGTCATATCTGAAGCTACAAGTGGTATTTTAATGCTATTAAAGTTGGTATGAAAACTAAACATCTCAAGATTTTCAACCATGTATGGTAGTCCCAATTAGTCATCCAGATAAGAGAGAATGATGTGTTTAAAGTCATGACTGAAATATTCAAGGATGTGCGAAAATTGGAGATTCGGGTTACATGGAGAAATTTTAGCATGAAGAGTTTTTATTTTTATTTTATTTATTTATTTATTTATTAATAATTATTTTTAATTTGGGTTTGTTATGGCTTATTACACATTGTTTAGGGGTTTATTTCATTATTGGACTTATATTAGTTGATTACTAGTTTAGATCAATTAGCTTGCAATCCAAAAAGGATCAATTAAGGTTAGTTAGAGGAGACTATGTTATGTTTTTTTGAGTTGAAAATTTTAGCAGCAAGTTGAAGAATAAAGTGAGTTCTTTTTTTTATTTGCTTGTGGAAAAATTACCTTTTTTTGCGGGGATAAAGATCGTACACTGACATATCAAAGATTAACTGGCTTCATGGTTACATTCATTTACTTAAGGTTATCTTTGAGTCCAAATCTTTTTCCAATACCTTTGGTTCTTAAATACACAGTTACTGTTGGGTTAGGGTTTTATCAAACCTGATTGTTGGCTTTTTAAGTTGTTATCTACTTTATGGGGGGTTGCTTAATCACGTGATCACTGCATCAGAGTTGCTTAATTCTATTACATGAAGGTGAGCCCCCTGTGTTTAAATTGAGTGACCTAGTCTTGTGAAGCATACAATCTTCTAGAAAAGACCTAATAAAGCTACGATATAATTAGGAAGGTTTATTTAAAGTCATTAAAGAAGTGAAGCAAAGATTTACAAGTTTGTTGTACTGAGAGGCAAGGAGTTAGCTAGACCTCGGAATTATCAAAACTTTAGAAAATGTTATTAGTAGTATAACATAATGAAAGTACTTTTCCTTTTATTATTGAAATATGAAGTAAAAGTATTATTATAGTATAACTCAGTCTTCATCAAATGGTTGGCTAAAACAAAAAAATTTTTGTTGTAACCACATGAAATATATTATCAATGTGAAAAATGATTTGGCCCTCACTAAACAAATAATAAGTGTCCAGCGATGCCTCAATATGACTGACTCCAATCTAAGCATGCTTTAATCCTTGCTGAATCATCAATAAAAATTGATGGCTCTCACCATCATCCTAATATCTATTAATATTAATCTTATAATGAGTTTGATCCTCACTAAACCATTAATAAAAATGGATGGTCCTCACTATTATCTTTATATCTAAGCGTATTAATCATATAAAGAGTTTGATCCTCACTAAATCATCAATAATAAATAGATAATCCTTACCATCATCCTAATGTTAATGAACATTAATCTCATAAGGACCTTAGTCCCAATCAAATAAGCAAGTGAATAATCTTCATTGTTATTCTAATATCAAAGAAATTAAATAAACAAAAATTAAATGATGCATGAAACAAATAATCATTATCCATAAATAGGGCTATGATTGTCATAAGAGTTCAATATAAGACACATATAAAATTCTATATAAACATGAAGGAAAATAAAAATGAAAGCATAAAATTGAATATACTCTACTTATTTGAATGCTCAACCGAATGGCTAATTTCAGCAATGTCATCATTCTCTTTGTTAAGTTGAATTCCCTTGATATTATAAATAATGTTATTAGTCTAATTAGGAGAAACATCAATCAACTCCATAGATATACTGGGAGGTAACCTTTTGAAATGATGGAGAAGTCTTGATTATAGTATTTCATTTGGTAGAGATCAAAAACCTTTTAGACAACCAATCACAAACCCTATAGAGAAAACTTGACTAGCTCTATTTTAAAGTCAATAGATTTCTTGTAATGTTTGATATATATATATATATATATATATATATATATATATATATATATATATATATATATATATATATATATGTTCAACAACATAGAGTAGATCGTCTTATAATCCCTATACAAATAATAAAAGGTAGGAAATTATCGAGCACTAGTTTAATAAAAGTTGGGAACAATGAAAAGACTGCAATGGTAATTAAAATGATAGAAAAACATTCTAAAATAAATGAAGCTAAAAATTAGGAGCAAATTAGGGTAGCGTAAGGTGTTAAGTATTGAGAAACTCAATGACAAGAGGATAAAAAGGAAGATAAAGTTCTGCCTTAAATGTCTCTTCATACATAGCAATTACCTCGTCCTCCGATTCATCAAAGAGAAAAAAAATCAAAACTTATGGCACTCAATAATTAATTGGAAGGAATTGAAAAATAGTTTAAAAACTTTTATTAAAATACAATTTCTCTAATAAGAATTTCTCTAATAAGCAAACTACAAATGCAATGAGAAACTGAACGATACCTAGATATCATAAGGGATTTAATGAGAGAAGAATTAATAATTTTATTGTAAACCCCCGTATAAATGTAGGATTGAGATCTCAATGAGTAATGGAAGCTCGGGATAAAAAGAAATAAATAAATGGTAGAAATAATAATAAATGTGACGTATATGAAGAAGATGATATCTGTAAATAAATATACAGGTATTATTGAAGTTAAGACGAGGGCTATGAATTTTAGATTAAAATTCTAACTTCAGCACACCTGATAACGAGTTTCAATGGATAAAAAAATAACAATAAAAAAATAAACCGATAACATTACCATATAACGATAATAAGTTTGTAAATAAAATAAATGATAAAAGATAAAATAAATATATTTTGGAATGATAAAATGGTTCCAAGAACTTAGTGAAATTATTGATATAATTTAAGTAATGATTGAATAAGAAAATTTAAATTTTGACATAAAAATCACCTACTGACAAGTTTTAAGCTATCACGATTAACTTTCAATCTGACCATTGGATCGGGCTGAAAATTTACAAAAGATCTCTTGACATGCTATTATACTTAGTTTAAAACTTCAAGTCAATTAGAGTTTGGTAATGAATAATGATTTAAGCAGAAAACCAGGTAGTCTACGAGAAAATAATTTGAGGCATAAATGAGTGGCAAACTTATAAATAAATTGAATAGAGCCCCTCCTTTTCTTATTAAAAATCGGATTAGCTATGGTAAAGGGAGAAAAAAAAAAGAGAAAGAGCTTGAGAGGGTGAAAATCTTAAAGAGAATTTCAAGAAATTAAAGGGTTTTGGATGATTTAAAACACATAAATCTTGAAAGGAACAAAAAAATTTGAGAGAAAAAATGAAAGATTGAAGAGTTAGAATAGAAAATTTAGAGAGAGAAAGCTTGAAATCAAGAGAGAGGAAGCTTGAGTTCGAAAAAAAGGAATAAGAAATGGAGGAAATGGCTAGAGAAATTCACTTAATCTTGTCATGGGAACTATGGGTAAGTGATTTATGCTTGATTTCTCTTATTTTGATGTGTAGTTGAAAGAACTAAAAGGTTAGTGTGTTATATGATTTGAGCTAGGGTTTAGAAAGTTAAAAGATGGATGTTTTGCTGGTTTAAATGTGATAATTGATTATGAATGATGTTATTGATGCTTGAAAATGTGTTCTAGACCAATAAATCTTCATAGGGATTAGATGTCATGATTGGGCCAAAACTTTTAGTAAAGGAAAGATAGAAATTCCTTGTTATGGCTAGTTGAAATTATATTGAAATCATGTTGTATGGTCAAGTATAATGTTATTAATGTATGGAAACAAAAAAAGAAAAGAAAAGAATCCAAAAAGCTATAATCTTAGACTTGGCCGAAACTTAGTAATAAGGGAGGAAAATTGATTTGAAATTCTTGTTTCAAATGACTTTGGAATAAATACTTGAATGCTAAAAACATGTGTTTTAAGAATGGATTAGGTGAAAATTTCATGAAAAATGGAAAAGAAAACTTTGATTCTCTTATTAGTATGGTTCGACTAAATAGGTCATTTAAAAATGAGGATAGATTGACTTAAACTATATATCTAATTGTCATTAAAATATATTCTTGAACTTAGTTGTGTTGAGTTAAGTTTATTCATGGAAGAAATTTTAGGAAAAATCCATGAGTTTTGTTGAACGTAGTTTGATTATAAATGTTTTGACTATTCAACTTCTAGTTAAATTTAGACCTTGAAAATGATTTAATTTGGAGTTGGTTTCTTTATAAGAGTTACAAATATTAATGTTAGGTTTTAAATGAAATTAGTCTTGATTAAAACTAAATTATATAACTTAAAATATCAGCTAAAAACTGAGTAAAGGTCTAAATTGACATAACTTTGGAGAGATTTCAAATGCTAATGTGATTGTTGATTTTGGGCTTTAAAAAGATAGAATGTGGAATTAGTTTCTTTACAAAAGTTGTAGATACATATGTTAAATTTCAAATGAAACTATTCTTGATTAATTGGGAGTTATATAATTCTTGATATGAGCTAAAGACCGAGGAAAGGTCTAGACCGCCATAGTATTGGATAAATTTCTTATGCTGTTATAATGAGTGATTTTATATGTGTAGATGGAAAATATAGGTGTTGCTTCCTTCATAAAAGTCATGTCTCTATGTTTTATCTTTTGATAGAGAATAACCATGCTCAAAATTGATTTCTACAACTTTAGTTATGATTAAAACATCGAACAGTGTTTGGGGTTGGGTGGACTAAACTAGTTAGGAATAATCAATTTCTAATATTTGCTTATAATTGATGTTGATTGAGGGTTCTAACATTTGAATTGATAAGAGTAAGTATGAACAACAACAAAAATATGTATGTGTATGGAATTTTAAGGATTTTCCTTGTTAATGGTTTGAAATAATACTTGGATGAGAAGTGAATTGAAATAGTGGTGCTAGTTGCATTATTGATGATAATTGTATCCTTGGTGGTACAAGAAAGGCTACGGGAATAGGAAAACAACAAGAAACAACAATATGCACATAAGTTCAAGGTAGGTGCACTACACTCTTTTCTGCTTATAGAATTTCTTAAGCTTTTAGAATTGAAAATTCTTTAAATGTGCATGTATTTATATGAATGTAAATATTAAAAAAAAAGGTTGATTAACTAGTTATCCTGAGTGGAGCTATTTATGTCAATACGATTGACTGTCAGGTTATTAATAGGTTATTTAGAGTGAAATCTGATAGATGCTATATGGAAACAAGTTTATGCATTTATGTATAAAGTGTTGATTTTGATTAACAAAATGAACTTGATATATGTATATAATGGATATGCAATTGTCAAAATGTAAAATCCATGAAAAGCTTAATTTGACTAGTTACCTTTAGTGGAGTTAGTGGCATCAGTGAGACTAGTGACCAAGATGTTTGATTGGCTAGCTGCCCTGAGTGGAGCTAGTGGCATTAGTGAAACTAATGACTAGTATATTTGATTGGCTAGTTGCTCTAAATAGAGCTAGTGGTATTAGTGAGACTGATGACCAAAATGTTTGATTAATTAGATGTCCTGGGTGGAGCTAGTAACATCAATAAGACTAGTGATCATGAAATTTGATTGACTAGCTACCCTAAGTGGAGCTAGTGGCATCAATGAGACTAATGACGGAGATGTTTAATTGATTAGCTGCCTTGAGTGGAGCTACTAGCATTAGTGAGACTGATGACCATGATATTTAATTGACAAGTTGTTTGAAAGGAGCTAATGGCATTAACAAGATTGATGACTGGGATGTTTGATTGACTAGCTGCCCTAAGTGGACCTAGTGGAATCAATGAAATTGATGGCTAGAACATTTGATTTAACTAGCTGCTCTGAGAGGAGCTAATGACGTCAATGCATTTGATTGCCAGGACATTTGATTAACTATCTGATTTGCTACTATTACAAGGAGAATAATTGCATAAGATAAGATGTTGATTTATATATAAAAAAGGTATAAATATATCATTGAGATTTATGTTAATGGGCATGAAGCATGGAGGAAGGAAATTTAATTGTGTGAAAAACCCCCGTAGGTTAGAAGAACCCATTTAATAGTTGGATAATGAGAATATAGAGCATGTTAGTAAACACAACTTTAGAGTGTTAGAAGCTAATTGGGCAAATAAATTGTATTTATATATGGAGTAAGTTTGAAAAGAGTTTTGGCAGCCCATATAAGATTGAACCAATATTGGTTGAGTCAAGAATAGCATCAAGAATACATTAAAAGAGTTATAAAGGTATAATATTTTAAGGAACTGTTGAGTTGGTTTTTAGGGTATTATATTGACAATTGAGACATTGGTCTAAGAAATATTAAAAGTGAGATATATATGTAATGTGAGAAACATTTTATAGTTATTGTGTATTGTCAACTACTTGGGTTATTGATTAAAAATTATTGGGAATTATAGGATTAGAAACAAGATGGTACCTATTCTTTAGGGAACCGTGTGATACATACTTAGGGGATGAATTTACTTTTGTCTTGATGTGATAAAAGCGAACGATTTCATAAATAAATATCACGAATAGTGAACCCTCAAGAGAAGATTTAAGAAGATTATATTAAGATGGTCAAAAGTACGAGGCGCGACTTCAAGTATGAAAAATACACTTTTGAATTGTCATGATAGTAAAATATATAACATATATGTTAAATTGAGCATATGCATGATCCATTGATGATAGTATCAAGAGAATTGAAGTAAGAATCAAGTAAAGAATTTGTACCAAAGAAAGAAATGGTAACAACCTGATCTAAGCTATGAAAGATTTGAAGTTCCATGTTTAACAGTTTCCAAGCATTGGCTTTATTTCAATTTCATGGTGTTTGATTTCAACTCTGCACCTTGATTTAAATTGAGGTAGATGAACCCTTTATACTATAACTTATATTTGTTATTAAAATTATGGCATGTCCGTAATAACTTTTAGTGAAATGTTTACTTATATGGGGATTTTTATAGTCACTTGTAGATTTTAAATTTATTTTTATTAGAAAATTTTGTTCATTATGTTTGTATTTAATGTTTGTGTTTAAGTAGATAATATAACTTAATGTTTTTCTTTCCAAAGTACTTTTGCTTTTTTCTTATGTGAAGATTTTACACCCAGTTGGATGGTAACCTATTTCACTAAGAGATAAAGGGTAAATAACTATATTTATCCTTGTATATTTGAACAAGTCTGACTTTAATATGTCACTAAGTTTCTAATTGTATTGATTATGTCCTTATATAATATTTAATTTTTCAAAATGCACTTTTATCAAAATTTTCATTCAATTTGATATAATTATATTTTTTTTATGTTGAGAATGCCCTTGTGTTGTACAATAATATAAGTTTATTTTTTTTAAAATTTGAATGATTGAGTATTCTAAATCTTTTTATTTATTAAAAAATTGAGCAATTTAATGAAAAGTTTTTTTATGATATTATATAACTGAGGGATATTTTTAAAATGAAAAATATATTTATTTTGATTTAGATAGAAATATTTGATAGAAGAATATATTTGGGAATTGGATATTATACAAGGATATGATAGACATAATTAAAAAACATAGTAACAAAGCAAAGACTTGTTCAATTATACAAGAACATATTTAGTTATTTACCCAAGAGATAAGAGACAATACTTTAAGTAAAAAAATCTCAATTTCAATAGCATTATAAACTATCTTACTAAAAGAAAAAAGTTATTATAAACCCAACAAGATCAAATAGGATTTCTAGCATATATAATTAATATAAAACACATAATAACTCTTCAAATATTAACTTGTTTGATATGCTAGATAAAGATGGGCATGACAATTTTTTTATCAAGTTGTTTGGTGCACTTTTGGACAACAAAAAATTATTTTTTAATTTTATCCAAACCTATTCTAGTAGAGAATTTTTTTGTCCCACTAAAAAAGGTAAGACAAGCTTGTCTAATTCTCTATACAAGGGTTAACCCAAGTTAATCTGAGTCAATATACGAATAAAACTGGTTATTATCATAATTTTTAAATATGACTAAGAAGTCGATCTAGGGCAAGACTCGGGTTACAGATCGGGTTGATCATTGACTCAAGTTAATGTAAAGATAAAAATAGTTATCATCGTAGTTTTAAAATTTGACTCGAAAGTAAACTTAAGGCTGGGCTAGGGTCACAGGTCAGGTTGATCATTGATTCAAGTCAATGTAAGGATAAAAAAAATATTATTATTGTAGTTTTAAAAACTAATTAGAGGGTCGACCTAGGCATGAGTCAGGATTGTTAAGCCGAGTTGACTCGAGGCAACATAAAAATAAAAATAGTTATTATCATAGTTTTAAAACCCAACTTGGAGATCGACTCAAGGCAAGGCTCGAGTCACGGAATGAAAGGGTCAACTTGGATTGATCTAGGTCAATATAAGGATAAAAGTGGTTATTATCATAATTTTAAAACCCAATTTGAAGGTCGATCTAGGGAAAGGTCTATGTCATAGTTTAGGAGGGTCATCCTGGGTTGAACCAAGTCAATATAAGGATAAAAATAATTATTATCATAATTTTAAAACTTGACTCAAGGATTGACCTGGGGTAAGGCCCGAGTCACCATTCAAAAGGATCAACTCAAGTTGATCCAAATTAAAAAAAAAAAAATCCAAAGCAACATTGCTTTAACAAGAAAATTTTTTTCAAAACAACGTCGTTTTGATAAAAAATAATTCAATAAAAAGTCAATGGATTTTTTACCTTATTTTTTAAAGGGTCAAATTGAATCAATTCTTCCTCTATTGTTTTTAAACTCGGATTGGTCCAGGTCCTGAATCGGCTGAGTTCCATCCAGTATCTATCAAAAATAAAATATGATAAGTTATCTTGTCCAGAACACACCAATACAAAACAAGACAATTACTTATCTAATCCAGTCATGTCCAATTAATATTGTTCGAATAACAAATACTATCTAAAGAAACATATTTTAGTTTTATTAATGTATTATGAATGAGATGAGAAGGGTGAGAGAAGAATAAGTATAAATAAGAAAAACAATAAAATTCTGAATTTTACAAGTTATTCAAAATGTTGAAAAGATTTATATTATCTATAGTATTTATGAAAAATCAAATTAGTACTAGAGTTTATATGAGTTATTCTAATTTCATTTATAGTTTAGCTTTATAGGATCACCATAAATTTAGGTATTTTATTTGAAGTTTTTATTTATCTCTGGGGCAAAACATATGTGAATGTGACATTTTGTGGAGAAAAATAATTGTCAAAGTCATGATCTTTAACAAAAAGTGCAATTAAAGGGTGTAGTTGTAATATTTCGTAGATGAGGTACAAAATCAAAAAGTAAGTGATAATTAGATGATAAAGGTGTAGTTTGTTAAACATTATATTTTCGGGGCCCACAAAATTGGGATTATTCTATCGAACAAACAGTCACCGTAATGGGCGCTTGATACAGTCTGGCTGGATGGGTCCCACGTTTGGTGAATCAATGCATGTGATATGATAGTATTATTATTATTATTAGTGGGAGAGTGACAGGTCATTAGGCTACTGCGGTGACGGGTTCTATTATACCTATCATTTGATTCTGTGTTGGGAAAGGGGAGAGTGTGCCTTTGGCTTGGGAGAGAAATTCATACAGCTGTGATTATTGAAATGAGGACGTTTGCCAGTTTAACGAACCAATTATAGGTAGCCACGTGAGGAATCGACAATAATAGGGAGTGAAGTGTAGGTTAGGTTACTTTAGCTGGATGTCTACTGGCCAAACGCGTGGGCCCTCGTAAAAAGCTGTCTTGTTTGTGTCTCTTCTCTTCTAATGGGTTACAATACATTTTGCAAAGTGAAAGCTGGCAAGGGCAAGCCGCTCTTTTTACTGTTCACATTCTTTTTTACGAAAATTCTCTGCTTTGTTCGTCAAGAAGATTATTCTGTGTGTTTTTTTCCATCATATATTGTCCGCATCAGTAGTTGAATCTTTTAGAAAATTGTTGGTATTGCCTGGGAGCCACATTCAATTTAGATAAAATCGAAATAACTCCATCGGATTTAATTAGGTTTTCTTCGTGGACAGCAAAAATTGGATTGTGGGTATATATTATCTATAAAAGAAACCCTTCAATATTAAAATTAAAATTAGTTTAGAGTTTTTCATAGAGATATTATATAAGAGAAATAGATTATGAGATATAGATATTTTTCGGTTTTGAAATTGAAAAAAAAATTAATTTATTTTCTGCACGTTCAATTATTAATGCATCAATTTTAAAATTATTGTTTATTTTTCTCATTAAATCAGTATTGATACTCTTTTTTTTTTTTAAATATCAAAATATAAAAAATAAAAAATAAAAAATAAAATACATATGGTTTTATACAACCACCCTCCTCCATATACTCCCACCGACCAAAGACCCACGACAACCAACTCTTCAACACTAACTAAAATCGAGCCATAGCCAGCAACACACCATAGCACTAGCTCCTCCTCGCAGCGACATATGAAGAAACACTGCCTCCCTAAAATAGCAGAAAACAAATCGAATGGAAGAGGAAAATAAAGTCAACTGTATTGTTTGGTTTTTTAGTTTTGCAAATGACAATGAGATTATTGTCAGCACAAGAAGAAAAAGGAAGAAACAATGCTCTAGATCCATTAGGTTTTAGCCTTCAATGAGTAACAGCGTGTGAACCCACACGTTCCACCACTTCTGGAAATTTTCTAACACTATTCTTGAGTTTTTAGCAACTTCTCCAAATATTTTTTAATCTTTGGGAGGTCTATTTTGTAAATTTTAGATGTTTAATATGTGTGTTTCATTTACTGTTAAATTTTGAATTTTTATAGTTTGTGAAGATTGTAGAGTGTGTGAGTAATTAGTGGAAAGAATGAGGTGGGTGAGTATGAGTGTTTGCATTTTATTTTATTTTATTTTATGTTAAATAAATAGTATAAAAAAGAAAAGAAGATAAAAAGATTAAAAAAATTAATTAACCAAATGTTTTAATTACATTACAACCATATTTTAATTTTTGTTTTCACGTATATTTTCTAAAAAAAATTGCATTTTTATCATACTTTGAAAATACAAATCGTATATCATAACCAATTTATGATTATTCAATAAGATTTGACTAAAATTTAAAAAAACACCATTAACTTCTTGACCTTATAATGGTTAGATTTTAGCTTGATAAGATAGGGACCTCCTTATCGAGTAGGATCATTTCTCGAACCTTAGATAGACCAAGGTAAGCTACATTGTTGATTAATTGTTAATTTAAGTTATGTTTTTAGTTGTTGATCTCATCTAAAATTCAAGGCAGATCTCCTTTCGTGAGAAAATCTCTATCTTATTAGGTTAAATCCTAACTGTTCCATGACCTAATTTTTAGCATCACATTTATTACCTATTTTGTATCATTAATACCTAAAAGCATACTTTATAGTGTAATTTTATACCCCCAAATATTAAAGTCTATAGCTAAATTCTAACACTTCGAATACTAAATAAAATAACTGTTATGGGGTTTTTGACATGTTGGCCAAACTCTAATAGATAATCACAAATTGGTTATGATATCCATTTTGTATTTAAAATATGATAAAAATATGATTTTGTATTTTTTATAAGATATGTATGAAAAACTTATAGGATTTAGCTGTATGCACAAAACAAAACATATTATTTGTGTTTTTTAAATTAGGTATTTTTTTTAAAAAAAAATTTAAACAAAAATTAGGTATTTTTAACACCGGATTCACATTTTGCAGTGTAAGTCTACAACCTAGTATTATATGAAATTCTTGAAGAAGAACATATTATATTTTCTAAAATAAAGGAATTTTTTTTATTTTTTAATGTTTTTTTTTGAAATTTTGGAGAAAATAAGGTATTTTTAATATTGGATTCGCATATTATAGTGTAAGTCTATTGCATGATATTATGCAAAAATTGTTGGAAAAACACTTGTGGGACCCATAAAAATTTCAAAATGGTCCATGATTTTTTTTAGAATTTTTTGAAATTTTTAAAAACCTGTTTGGTTAAACCCTAAAATAATGACAAATTAAAATTAAAAGAAAAGGCTTAGACCGTAATTATCAAACACACCCTTAGCCTGAAATCAAATGCATTAAAAATGCTATCATGTTTGGAAAACATGCCTTAAAGACCAAAACAAGGCCTTATTCCTTAGCAAAATTGATGCGAGCCAAATACGCCCTTGGCTTTTGGGATGGGCTTTTCCCAACCACATAGGCTGGGCCTATTGGCCTAAGGCTCAAGAACAAGCACACTGATTGGCTCGAGGCTCAGCCTAACTTGGTTCTTGTTAGGTTTAGAGCCAACCTAACAAACTTTTTTTTCTTTTTTTTTTAATAAAACATCCAAGCTCAGCCAAAAAAAAAAAGGCTTGGGTTGGGCCTAGTTACTTCACTAGTGGCCTAACCTAATGGCTTTCATTTTCTGGCAAAAATGCTAGTAACATGAATTAAAGATTCATGTTATCCTCATGCTTCTTCATTCATGAATAATCAAGGGAAGAGGGAAGTGTTACCTAGATAAGAAGGGAGTTTTGAACATCGGTTGGTGGTGCCTCAATAATGGCGTGGTGATCTGCAGTGATTGTTAGAAGAGGAAGAAATTGCTACCTTGTTGAAGCTAGTGCAATACTGAAAGATGGCGTTACTCACTGTTATGCTTTGATGGACTAGAAGGTTGCTCATGATGTTGTTGAACTAGGAGATGGAGGAGTTTCACTAGAGGAGGAATAATGGAGTTATTAAAGATACTAAGGTTGATGGGTTTGGTTTATGTTTTAAGTGGAAACGGTGAAAAGGCAGTGGAAAAGGTTGGAAAATATGGTGTTGAGGTTGGACTGGGGCTGGTTCTGATCAATGTTTTTAGAAAGTGAAGATAGAGGCAGAAAAAGGGGTTTTGTTGGTTTTTTTCCTTTAAAAACTGGTGTAGAAGCTTACTTTGGCTCCATCTTTCCTTTTCTTTTCTACATGAAATTCATCCCTATTTATAGGGGATGAAAGAAGAACATGAGGTGTTTTATGGGCATGGTTTATAGGTATTTATTTGCTTGGGAATCATCTTAATTGTTGGCCATAAACTAGCAACTTGATACTATAAAACCATATTGTCAAAGTTGGTCAGGTCAGAGGTTTTAGCTGTTTATTACAGCAGCTAGGGCTGCAAACTAGCAAAGAAAGTGACGGGGGTGTGGTATAAAGTCAGAGGATGAAGATGTTGTGTCTTTTGTCCAATTTGGAGAAGAGATGAAGCATTAAATGACCTCCAAAAATGGCTTCACGAACAACTTTTCTAGCATAAAGGTAAGGCATGACGAAACAATGCCAAATGACATGTTGTCTAAAACTATTACTTTATAATTTTTTTTTACTTTTGTTGACCAAATAGATGTTGTTTTGATCCAAAACACATCGTTTTGGTCAAAACAACATTAGAACGCGCTGTTTTATTTAAATAGAACAATGTTATTTTTGGGTTTTTGACTTAAATTAGGTCATTAACCCCCTTTTAATTTCATCTTTTAATCTTTTAATTTAGCAAAAAAAGTCCTCAATTGAATTTTGATTCTAAGAATCAATTCAACTTCACCCGTTCCAAGTTTCAAAATAATTCTTTGAGTTTAACACCTTTTTCACCTTGATCCTCGGTCTTGGATATTTTCAATTTTGTCCCTAGTTGACCTTCAAATTTCATCACTGTTTTCAGTTGAATTGGGTCCCTGAATTCTTGTGCCTTTTGCAAAATGATAAAGATTGAACAAATCAAAATAGATTCTTTTAAGAGTGGAAAGTCTTGAAAATGAATAAAAATAGACATTTGGGCAAATAGAAAACTTAAAAGATCAAGTAGGGGCTAGGTCGTAATTATAAGAAGTTTGGGGCAAGAGTATAATAAACAAAATGAGGTCATTTAAATTTGATAAAGGCTTCTCCTCAAAGCTATTTTCATCATTCATGGTCGGCTAAGAAGAACCAGAGAGAGAATGAGAGTTTTGTGTTTGTGTTCTACGTGACTTCACCTGAAGACCACAAATTAAACATTAGATAAGAGAGAGTTAAGGGATTACCAAAGGGTTAGAAAGGATTTAGATTTCTTGAAGGTTTTGGGAGAGCTTGTGGTAGGTAGAAATGAAAAAAAATAAAGGAGAATAAAAGTTTATATTTTTTGCATTCTATTTTCAATTTTCTTGTGATTAAGTGGTAAGCAGCCTTGTTTATGTTTAAATTTAATTCATTGTTGTGGATTGATGGATTGTGTGGATGAACCCTAGGTGAAATTTTTAGTTAGAAAAACTACTATATTAGTTGGAGATATTAGGTCTTAATTATGAAATTGATGTGATAAAAGATTAGGTAATGAGTTTAAGACAAAAACCTAAAAAAAAAATATCTACCCTTATTTATACATGGAGGATTTGGCAATGTAGAGGGATAAGAACAATGAATTTACTTGATTGCACTTTTGATCCTTTATGAATAAAATTATAGTAGTTAGTGTTAGTAATAATATAAATAGATGGAATGAAGGTAGAATTAAGGATAAATTTATAAAGGGTTGCTTTGATCCCTATTAAACCATTTTTGGCCAAAGAAAGAATTGTGGGGGAGCTTTAGTCTTGCTAAAATTCTTGTATTAATTGAATTAGTAAAGATGAAATGGAAAAAAGGTTGGGGAAAAAATTAAAGGAAATTGCATCTTTTTTTTAACTATAGTGTGAGCCATTTTAAATAGAGAATGAATATAATTAATTTGATTTGTTTTGGGAATTATGTTTATTCATGTTAAAGAATATATTGAATAAAAATGGTTTCCTTGAATGATGAAATTTTTTATAAAAATAATTGGTTATGCATCAAGCTAATAACTAGAATTTTTCTAGATAGTTTTATTAGTTGACTTGTAATTGGATTTTGAACTAGTAAATGGTAGCATTTGATGCATATTTTCTGTGTGAAAGTTGTAGTTAAGAATGTTAAATTTCAAATATGATTAATTTCGTTTAATTTGGAGTTATAAAATTTCATATATAGATTAAAAATGAAAGAAAGGTCATTCTGAATTTACTAGACAGTTTTATCAGTTGACTTGTAGCTAAAGTTTGAATTAGTAAATGATATAATTTGAAATATATTTCTGTTTTAAATTTGTATTTATGGATGTTATATTCCAAATGGAATTGATCTTGTTTAATTTAGATTTGTAAAAAAAACGGATATAGATTAGAAACTACAAAACGTCAGACTAAGTCTTGCTTGACAAATTGTGTATGTCACTAAAAAAGGTAGTTTTGGGGGTGTTACGGGCAGAACTAAGTTTTTTTCCCTTCACAAATATTGTATCCTTGTATCTAAACTTTCTAGAAAGAAGCCACACCATAAAATGAACTCTATAACTTTGATTATGATTAAAATAAGAAACTGTTCTTGAAGTAAGGCTTAAATAATAAAAGCTATAAAAATGAAACTTGAATATACTAGAGTATACTTGTGTGTATGAATTAAAAAGGTTTCTCTTATTAATTAGATTGAGAATATAGATTGAATGAGGAGTATATATATGTGTATGAGTTAAATCTTTTCATTAATATCATATATTTTAGATCTTTTTAATATTTTTTTATTATTATTTGTGATTTTGTATTCTTAATCTCTTTATGGATTGACCCCAGTCTTCCAAAGTTATTTATTACTTTGACACTACTACACTTAAGAAAAGATATCAATTATTTAATCGTGTCACTGACAAATGCTTATAACTCTAGCAAACCAATATGGTTGACAATAAATTCAGCTAACCTTTTTGGTTTTCAACAATTCAGCTATCCCTTATAGATGTCAATAACTTCGGCAAACCTATTAGGTTGCCAACAATCCAGTTATCCCTCATGGATGCCAATACAATTGTTAGATCTTCAATATTGTTCCTTTCTTTTATTTAAATTTCCAATAATCAATACACTTTAAAAGAAAACAAGGTACTTGCAATAATAAAACTTACTGACTTTTAACTTCAATTGAGGTGTTGAACACCTACTTGCAACGTGTATATGTCCTGCTCCACTAGCACGTTGTCCAGCTCTAGAAATCACTCTTGTATCAACAAGATTCTTAAACCATTATCAATATACCGAATCAACCTAGGAACCATATCTTGCCTTCTATTTACCATATGTTTACAAATAAACAACAAGGTAAATTTATAGGATTCAATACATATCTATACTTTTTAATGTTCCTATCATTTAACAAAAACTAAATTTATCATTTTCTCAAGATATATTCATTTATCCATACAACAACACATAATCATGTATTTAAACACGTCAAATAGCATTCATATACTCAATTTTAGTTAATTTCCTCACCTTAATATACATTTTCAAACATAGCACTTTAACATATTTGACTCAACCTTTTTCACACATGTTAGACCACTATATAACATTGATTGTCTGTATAAACTTACTTAATATGACGACTCTTATCATTCCTTTTCTTTTTATCATGTATTTTTGTTTTATTGAAAATCAACACATAATTTCCAAGAAATTTATTTCCTCTTCCTTCATTCTTGATATGTTTTAACATGTTCAAACTCAAGTTTCAACAATAATTGAAATAACAATCCGTACAAAAACTATACCTATAAGAATCATGTGTTCCTTTAAACCTTTTTTTTCTAAATTTAGTCTTAAATCCATTTGTTTGCTCATATAAACAACCATTATACAAAAATTCTTATACAATTTTCCATTCCTTTCTCTGTAACATATTTTTAGCTGAATGGCCTCCATAAAAAACCTATGAATTCTTTTTACATTCTTGGTCAAGATCATTATATCACATTGAAATTCAAGTTTTAAATCAACAATCCAATACAATATCACATTTAAAAACCTTTCTTTTAAATTTCTATACCTAGGCCAAGACATCCAAGTCGATTTCCCTTGTATTTTCTTTGAAATGTTTCTCAACATTCCAAATCAATCAACTCATTTACATATTTAGTAACTAATACACATGAATACAATTCAACTTTTATATCCCCATTTTTCAAACTTTGGTTGAGTGTTTTCCTATGAGAAATCATAGGGATTTTCTTCAATTCTCATCATAATTTTACTTTACCCAAACCATGAAATGTGTTTAACAACACAATCCAAAAAAATATTAACAACAAGAAAATATTCTACCACCATATCTTCCATAAACCCTAACATCCACACAATTTAAATTTCAATATCTTTTTAAATTCATCCATATCACAAAGAAATCAAGGCAAATATCACTTACCTTATAATCTATAATGGTTTTTGTGAGGATTTTCCAAGCCAATACTTCATATCTCTTCTTTTTCCTTTTAACTCTCAATTTTTGTTTTTCATTTTAAACCTCTTCTTTTCACCAATTTTCACTCCCCACAACCCTTCAATGGTTTTTTTTTCCTTTCAAAAACCCAATTAAATTCCTTCATATCGAGCAATTTTTGATATTTCACTCTCATTTTTATGAAGAAAAATGGAAACTATGGCCTCTCTTTCTTTCCAAACTCATCCGCCACACCCTATTAAGCGGAGGATTTGTTTTTTTTTTTTTGCTTGGTTTGAGCATTTTACATTTAAAATATCTCAATGTGACTTTTTGTAAAACATAATCGGTTTTGTACCTATATCAAATAACCCTCTCGAACTTTGACTGACTTGAAATTTTAGCCTAAGGTATAAAATATGTTAGGAGATTCCTTATAAAAGTTTATCCCGATCCAACAATCATATTAAGAGTTATGCATGATAGCTTAAAACTGGACACCAAAAAATCCAAATTCTCTTGTTTAATCCTTGTATGGACACTATTAATCATTCCACTAAATCCCTAACACCATTTTTTATTTCCAAACATATTTATTTTGATTTTTTTATTCTTTTATCCATCAAGATTCATTATCAATTTTGCAAATCTTATAAATTTTGAACCTAAAATTTGTAAATCTTTTTTCAACTTTAACAATACCTTTAAATTTATTTTTTGAAGTCATCATTTTCATTACTCGTCTCATTTATTATCACTTCCATCATTTATTTATTTCTCTTTTTCATTACTTATCGGGATCTTACTTTCTCTGGTCCTATATTATGCAAAAGTTTACATTTTTCCGTATAAAATCTAATGAGCTTTTCTCCATCTTTGGTTTTCTTAAGGTTTTTCAAAGTTTTTTCTAAGAACTAACCAAAGAAAAATAATTAACTCTCTTCCTCTCTTTTCCTCTTCTCCATAGCTAGCCATACAACATATAAATAGAAAACAATTTTGTTAATTCCAACTACATCCTTTTTTATACCTTTTGTGTTCTTTGGGTAGTATTTTCAAGATTCCAATGCATGCCAATACCAAATTTAAACTGAACAACATCAAATTTCATTAAATTATATTCCAAAACCTTTCTTTCCTCATTTATCTCTTCCATCAGGTTTTTATATGTTTTCTTTCTTTTTTATTTTCCCATTATTTTTCATATTTTTATTTTTAAACTTAATACATAAACATTTTATTTCAAATTACCAACCTCTAAAGTCATCTTTTAATTCAAATATTCAATTTACTATTTTCTCATAGCATTTACTTTACTATCCTTTTAAATTTTTGTCTAGAGGTTTACACCTACCATCAAACTAGGAAAATGGATGTAAAGAAGATGGAGCCTATATTTCAAACTAGGTAAAGATGCATGACATGATCAAAGAGTTGATGTCTTATCCCAAGTGCAGGAGTGTCGAAGAATAAATAACCCGACAAGACCAGGGTCGAACCATAGGGAGGTGAACTATATAAATTATAAATAATAATAGTAATAATGATGATGATGATGATGATGATGATGATGATTTAAAGAGGACTTTGAGATGTGAAGACTAAACAATGATAAAAACAATTGTCAAGGTTAGAGGATCCACTAATAGTATTTCAAATAAATATAATATAAACTCTTTTTATTACTCAACTGGAAACCACATATAAAGAAGGTTCCAATTGGATGATTTATCGTTATTAGCTCATTATAAATTATTAACATGATCATATCAATCATCTTATCTAAGTAACACTATACTTGTAAATATTGTTCGGTATTCATGATGCTAACTTATGTTAACAATAAATCAAGTTCCTCTCATAACAACGATGTCGGCTGAAGACTATGAATGATCAAGCATTTGATGTACCAAGTGTTATACAACATAAATCTAGATAGTCATTTAACAAGTAAGGTATTAATAATTAGTAAGATAAAAAGATAAGATATGCTAATAGCAAACTTTCTTGGATATAAACATTGAAGTCCATGTTGAGTTTATATTATACATATTCTAACACCATTAGAGAAACCTTTTCACCTTGACATAATTAACTTAGCTAAATATAATGAAGAAGAAGAACATAAATAAACTAGATAAGAATATAGTTATGATGAAAGACATAAACAAGAGATTAATGAAAGGAAAACTTAAGTATTACAAAAATATAATGAAAGAAAGCAAGAACATGATCTTGATCTTAAAACCAAGATGACTAAATATATGGCAAATGCCTCCTTTTATAGGCTAAAATTTAGAACTATTGATTGGTTGACAAACTATTTAGTTGGTGGCCAACCATTGACTTGGTGGCTGGTTTTTGATATTGTTGGCTGCTGGTTATTGATATTGTTGGCTGACTAAAACGTCATTGCTAACATCAAAATTAGAGCCCATTGTACGAATGAAAGTTGTGGGCAATTTTCTTAGCTTTCCAACAAAAAAAAAACCAGAGCTCATTTGGACTTCTAGAACTCGAGATATGAGCTGAAAACCGAACAGTGTCTGAGTTGCAGGATAGATTCCAACTTCTCCGTTAATGTTAAGATTTGAACTTGAAAATGGCAGAATTGAGTCTTGGACTCCCATGAAAGTTTTAGGTCTATGTCTTCGCTTTCCATACATATAAAGCAGACCTAAATCCAAGGTCTACAACTCCATTTATAACCCAATAACCAAATGGTGTTCCAGTTTGAATTGAACCAACATCTTTTCTCTAAGTTTAGTCCTCTTTTTGTCTCTTCACTTTCAATAGTTAATCACATCAATCAATCATTTGAATTGTGAGATATACCTGTATTAAAAATAAACATTTACCATAAATTAAAGATATCTTATATTATCAGACTTGTTATTATAAACATGTTTTAGTTAAGGAATTTATTGATACTTTAGTGCAATATAATGATATAAAGCCTTAAAGAGAATGCGCTTTTAAGTACTAATCAATGCATGCATGACATTTAAAGCATTGTATAAAGTTTGTGTAAAATTACATAAGAAAAAATCTTCAATAAAATCCAACAAATTTCTAATAAATTTTGAGTTGTCAAAGATTTAGTAAGGATATTATTGATTTGATATGATATCTAAGATTCCAGTTTTAAAAGGTATGGATAACTCATGATTGTGACTTAATCCTTTTTCGACCAGAAGACAAGCACCTTCTTTATGAACAAGTAGATTTTAGAACACTTTTGAAAATCATTTTAGATAAATCTCTGAATTTCTCACCACCGAGTAGGTTACCTATTACAATGAGACTATTTTCGAGAAATCTCTATATTTCTCATAACTTAGTAGGTCACTCATTATAATAAGACCATTTTCGAAATTCCTTTAATTTATCACCATCGAGCAGGTCACTATTACAATGAGATAATTTTCAAGAAATCCCTGAATTTATCACCATCGAGCAGGTCATCCATTACAATGAAACAATTTTCAAGAAATCCCTGAATTTCTCACCATCGGATAGGTCTCCCATTACAATGAGATAATTTTCAAGACATATCTGAATTTCTCACAATCGGGTAGGTCACCCATTATAATAAGATCATTTTTGAGAAATCCCTGAATTTCTCACAACCGGGTAGGTTTCTCATTACATGAGACCATTTTTAAGAAATATATGAATTTCTCACAACCACGTAAGTCATCCATTATAACGAGAACATTTTTAAGAAATCTTTTAATTTCTCACCACCGAGTAGGTCATCCATTACAAGGAGATAGTTTTCAAGAAATCCCTGAATTTCTCACCACTAAGCAGGTCACCCATTACAATGAGACTATTTTCAAGAAATCTCTAAATTTCTCACAACCAGGTATTGCAATGAGACCATTTTTTAAAATCTCTTAATTCCTTACCATTGGTAGGTTAGCCATTACAATGATATCATTTCCGAGAAATGTATGAATTTCTCATGGTTAG
>Ga0325414_1001376_pt1 | contig 23300 bp, 15 predicted proteins | sample PopdelMetagenome_8_FD_206183 | JGI IMG/M metagenome (GOLD analysis project Ga0325414, IMG submission 206183) | Populus deltoides microbial communities from Bellville, Georgia, United States - Leaf-PdKOR-R3 | ecosystem: Host-associated > Plants > Phyllosphere > Phylloplane/Leaf | place: USA... | reverse complement strand
TGTATCAATTGGCATGAATATTTAAGTCAGGATTAGCATTATGGTACACGTTTCCTGAGAAAATGTAACCCTTCTTGTAGGAAAAACTCGAGTTGCAGGAATTTTCACTTGGTTCATGCCCACCATCCCTTGGTCTTCATGGGACTCGCTGGTCAACTTCTGGTGATCAGGTTTGGTCCCTTTTCACTTTCTGAGTTTTGTTTGTGAATTTATCCCTCAGTACAGGTTGCAAGGAATCTACATATAAATAAACTAATGCTTTCTTATAGTGCCTTACAATTAAATGTTAATCAACAAGTTCTACCACTGTTTTTCCTGTTTGTTGTCTTACATGCAAACTTAGCTTTCTGTGCCTTAAGAAATTTGTTGATCTGTTTGGTGGATCCTGTTATTCATTTAGTGCAAAAGACAGTTGTAGCATGCAAGGGCTCAAGTTGAGATAATTATATTAATGATGGTGATGATTGACTATCATATATGTTTTCGAAATTAAAATCATGTATTTTGCCATGGACTTTCCTAAACATGTGGAACAAAAAGGAAGTCCCATCAAGAAATATTTCATGTTCACAACAAAATATGACTAAGTATCACAACATTTTACAAAAGTTTAATCCTTGATAAAACTGCATGGAGAAGGTCTATGTCACTTATCTTAATTTATTTTGATATTGAGGCTTTCAAGAGTTGAAAGGATTCTTCAACAACAAAGAGAAACCAAAGGTGGGGTTTGCTAAACTGATGGCATCCTGAACCCATATTGGTATGAATTTGTAAAGAACATGCAATTGCCTCTGTTCAGTACTCACTGATGCATGTATAGTCATGGCAGTTTCTCTGAAGATATGACCAAAAGTTATCCCATTGAGAGCCCATGATTCAACGGGGATAACATTTTGATCTGGTTTCTGTTCCACTTTGTCGTGGCAGTGTGAGTTAGTGATTAAGCTAGGCACTGAATGATGAGAAGTGAGAACCAGTGCCTGAGGTGACTGAGCTTGATGTAACTGAGGTGGTTGATATGCCAACCACCAACCTTAAAAATCTAAAGAATGGGAGCATGTTCTGTTGAAATGTGTGCTTTTTAATGAATAAAGAAAGGGAGCAGTCGACGCCACTACATGGATAATACACATTAATAAAATTTATAACAAATTGTTTCATTAATTTTTGTAGCATGATGTGTTTTTTCCCCTTCAAACAGTAAATTTGTCTCAGATTTTCATGCAGCAGTTTTTATGCTTTCTGACAGAGAATTATGCATTTGGGATTTGATTGGGACTCCAAAGACATGAGCATTTTGTTGCTGGCTAAGCTGGCAAAGCCATTAATGGGAACTGCTCGGATTGTTATAAACAGCCTCCACATCAAGGGTGAGGTATGTAAAATGTCCTGTTTTCCGCACTCTATATAATATTGTCTTGGCACTGGCTGATTGATCAAAATGTATATGGCTAATGGATTCTATATGTTCCTCATTGATATTGACACTAGAAAGTGAATGTAAGAGAACCATCAGGTATCTTTTACACAAACTAACTTCATTTATTTGGTAGGATCAGTTGCATTTCAATATTAACATCCAAGAGTAAGTTTATGAGTTGTTAATAACAGTCACATTCTCTCAGCCCTATGATTCATCTATTGATACAGTAGGTTGACTGATGACTATCAGGTTGATGAACATATTTTTTTAATGATTTTTTTATTGCATCATTTCTTAGGTTAGCTTATAGCTCCCTTATATGTCACTACCAGCATTCCATGATCTCATTCCTGGGGAACAATTAGTAAGTTTGTGTCTCAGTTCTTTACCACTCTCTTACTCTCTTCTGCTTCCCTCTCCCTCTCCCCCTCTCTCTCCAGCCACCTCAAAATTTGAATCTCTAAGTAGTTTTGAAAGTGCTTTAAGCAAATGTAAAAAATGCTTCTTCCCAGCCATTTATAGCTTTGAGATCATCCATTCCTTGCTTATTACTTGGGTTTTGTTTGCCAAACTCTGAAAATTCATTTCTGCGGGAAATAAACATTTGGAAATGCTTTGTCTATACTGTTTTAAATGTGGGGCTCCTCGAGGAAAAAGGATCTAGGTTCGGTTCTGTACTTGGGAGATCTGCAAGCATGGAACACTTCTTTCTAATATATTATTTTTATTTTCGTGGTAATTATACTTGGGACTGACTGCCAATTTATGTTTTACATTAAATTTACTTGTTTCTTGGGTGAATAGTCCTAAATTTCGAATTTGGTTTGGCTTTCAACTCATTCAGATTTTGCCCTCTGTGGTTGATGTTTAATCGCTCATCTATTTTTTATCAGCTTCTCTTGATGCCAGTTCTGGATGGGAGAGCGGTTTTGTACTCATTTGTGTCAATTCCTGAAGTAAGAATAGGAGTTGCCTTTGGAAGTGGAGGAAGCCAGTCATTACCTGCCACCGAGCTGCCAGGCGTTTCTTCTTGGCTGGTGTGTGTTTAACTAATTATATTTACATGAATAAGTAGTAAATTTAGAATGTTTCTGTTTTTATTATTGCTATAATTATTTGTAATTCTCCTGCCTCTACGCTAGCCTCTTGAAATAGTTAGGTAGAATTTATCCTGTTTCTTTTTTTTTAGCTAAATTATGACATGTATGTTTTTTAGTAGTTCATAATAATTTATCTTGGTGTGCTTCTTTAAATTTCTAGTTCCTCCAGTACTGTTGGTCTTATACAAGTGTCTGTTCTTTTTCTTTAAAATTTCAGGTTAAGGTTTTCACTGACACCTTAGTCAAGACAATGATTGAGCCTCGCCGTCGTTGTTTCAGCTTACCAGCAGTAGATTTAAGGAAAAAGGCTGTTGGTGGAATTGTATACGTGTCAGTCATCTCAGCTAGCAAACTTTCTAGAAGTAACCTGAGAGGAAGTCCGCCAAGAAGGGTAAATGGTAGTTTCATAGAGCATTTTGATGATAAATATCTGCAAACATTTGTGGAGGTCGAGCTTGGACATTTGACAAGGAGAACAGATGTGAGACCAGGCTCAAACCCTAGATGGGATTCCACATTTAACATGTTCTTACATGAAGAAACTGGAACTCTTCGATTACATCTTTACAACTGCCCACCCAACAGCGTGAAGTATGATTATCTAGCAAGTTGTGAGATCAAGGTACATACTGATTCTTGTTTTGTGTAAAATTTTAGAGCACTAGGACACTTCCATTGGGTTTACTTATTGTGTGAGTTAATTCTTTTGTCAGCCAAAAGCTGGGGGTAGGGCATGTACTTATTTTTGTCTATTGTTATAGGAGATTGAGAGCTTCAAATGAGGGGAGGTTTTTGATTCCTTTATTAAAACCATCACAAGCATCCTATGTATTATCTCATAATAAATTTTTCTGTGACTTTTTTTTTTCTTTTTGGAATAATTTCAATGCTCTAATACTTGGGAGCTAATAAGAACCATAAATTATTATTATTTTATTAAATTAACTTTAAAATTTAATTAATTGACTTGATCTGTCATTGAGTTATTTTTACTACGCATACTATGTAAATTTCTTACTACATTATTCATGCAATGTAAATTGTAATGCACGAAGTTAAAAGACTGGGATGTTAAAATGTGTCCATGATAGCCGAGTCTCTATTTCATATCCAAAAAATCAGAGCAAGCAAACTTATGATTTCATATTTTTTAGCATTATCTATATCTAAAAAAAGTAGAAGTAAGCAGAGCTAAATTTCAGAAATAAATGTTCCTCTGAAATCATGTATTCAACAAGAATGCATTCTTTTAACTTGTATTGGGTAGAATTTGTTCATTAGACATCCCAGGTTTTTTTTTCCTTCTGAAAAATTTATTGTTGTATCAATATTCATCATCTGTTTTGGTCTGTTCAAGCAGATGAAGTATGTTGCTGATGATTCAACAACGTTTTGGGCAATAGGACCTGACTCTGGTGTAATAGCCAAACATGCTGAGATTTGCGGAAAAGAGGTTGAAATGGTTGTTCCATTTGAGGGAGTTACTTCAGGGGAGGTAAGACATGCCGAATTTCATTGTGATTAGTTGTTTTTGAATTGCTTCATTATATCAATATATTTCTCCTGTAGTGCATAACAGAAGATAGTTATGATACTAAGCTGTGATACAAATTTTCACCCACACAAGCTTATCAAGTCTTGGTTTCAAATTTTGAGTATTTGATAACATTCAGTTGTTTTTTCAAATTTCATTTTGTTTTATATGCAATTGATGTGAAGTAAATCATCTAAATTTTCTCACTAGAGGATCCAATGATGATAACTAAGCCATTTTTCTTGTTTATGTACATGTGGCAGTTGACAGTAAAGCTTGTGGTAAAAGAATGGCTGTTCTCTGATGGTTCCCATAGCTTGAACAACGTTAGCTCTCAGAAGTCAATATATGGATCATCAAATATTCTTTCAAGAACAGGAAGGAAGATTAACGTGGCTGTCATGGAGGGAAAAGGTCTTATTTCAAAAGAAAGATCTGGAAAGTGTGACCCATATGTTAAACTGCAGTATGGAAAGGTAGTATTCTAGTTCCTTTATATATGATGTGTATGAACCTGAATTTGAAAATCAGAAGATATTAAGATGTTATGCATGTGAAACTACTTGACTGCTTCATGTGACTATTTACGTTGGATTCTGATCATGATGCATACCTATCTTTTCAGGTCCTACAGAAAACACGGACTGCACATAGCTCTAATCCTCTCTGGAATCAGAAGTTTGAATTTGATGAGATACTAGATGATAGATGCCTTAAGATTAAATGCTACAGTGAAGAGATCTTTGGAGATGAGAGCATTGGTAGTGCACGAGTAAATTTGGAAGGTTTGATGGAGGGATTTATCAGGGACATATGGGTTCCCCTTGAAAAAGTGAATACTGGAGAATTAAGGCTTCAAATAGAAGCAGTACAAGTCAATGACTCTGAAGGATCACGGGTATGATTTTAATATATTTTAAGTTTAACTATATATTCTTTCCTGTAGTTTTCTAATATGCATTTTGAATAAAAAATTCGTTACCATGGCATTAAAAATTTAGGCAGTTACCTCACCATAAATAATGTTTGGTAGTTTCAAACAAATTTCCCGTGGACATGTGCGGTGTGTTGAAATGTAAAACATATTAGGCTGGCCTGCTTGCTGCGCTGATATAAAATCAGACTTGAAGTTTAGATTTATTCATATCCTGCTTGTTTTATAGAGTGCAAACAAGCTGCGATATTACCAAGCCATTTTGAACAGCTTGTTGTCAGCTATCAAATGTTCAGAACTTCTGATAGCTACTGATGTTGTTTTCGTCTTCCTTGAATATGCTTAGGGTTCTATGTCAGGTTCATTCAATGGTTGGATTGAACTTGTTCTTGTTGAAGCGAAGGATCTTATTGCTGCTGATCTTAGAGGGACAAGTGATCCATATGTGAGGGTGCAATATGGAAGCTTGAAGAAGAGAACAAAGGTATGTGGTCTGGTTTATGCCTTGCTTTTGCTTCTGTTGGATGTTACAACACTTCAATCACTTACCTAACGTTCCTTGTCTTGTCCTTCAGGTTATGTACAAAACTCTGAATCCTCATTGGAATCAAACCCTCGAGTTTCGCGATGATGGCAGTCCCTTAGAGTTGCATGTGAAAGACCATAATGCCTTGCTGCCCACCTACAGTATTGGTGATTGTGTTGTAGAGTATCAGGGATTGCCTCCAAACCAGATGTCCGACAAGTGGATTCCTCTCCAAGGAGTAACAAGGGGAGAGATCCACATTCGGATAACTAGGAAAGTTCCAGAACTACAAGCAAGAAATAGTTTGGAGTCTGACGCATCTTTAATCAAATCACACCAAATTTCTAACCAGGTGTGAATGTGTTACTCAATATCATTTAATTTCCTTTCTTTTCACTTGAGGTGATATATTGCTTTAAGCATTGAAATGAAACTCTTAGTTTGCTTCAGATTTGGAAATTATCAGGACTTTTGTGAAGCATATGATACACTTTTTCTCTCAAATATTTAGGGTCGATCAACTTTGTTACACTTCATAATCTTTTATATGGTACAAAATTCTGTGTGGACTAAAAAGTAAGCATCTTTATTGCTCTCAAATAATCAACATGATTAGAAAAATTCAAGCAGACTCAAAGCACATGCAAATCCCAATTTGATTAAAAGCTTGTAAAATTCTTTACCCCCACCTCTGAGCTTTTTTGATCTATGCCATACCAATTTGTCATCCTCACTCTTCATTGTAAAATCACTGTTTCTGTGTTCATATACACACATACATTTTTACACTTTTTATCGGATTTATCATGAAATCTTATACTTATTATGTTTTTACATGAATTAACATATACTTACAAGTGTGAAGTTGCTTCTATACCAGATGAAACAATTGATGATCAAGTTTCAATCTCTGATTGAGGAGGGCAGCCTAGACGGGCTCTCGACAGCTTTGAGCGAGATGCAAAGCCTAGAGGACATGCAAGAAGAGTACATGGTACAGATTGAGACTGAGCAAATGCTTCTACTTAACAAGATAAAGGAGCTTGGTCAAGAAATTATGAGCTCATCGTCTTCCTTGAGCAGAAGATCTTCTGGACTTTGAACCATGCTCTCCCATTTTAATAAATGATTATCATTGCCTTCAATTTTCTCGCTACACATAATTACATTTAGTAACAGTATATAGGGATCTCCAACTCTATAATTGTATATGTGATGCTCACAAGCTCAGATCACTGGTAGCAGCTAAAGAAATTGGCATTAATGTTTCATGATACTCTACCGGCCTTCTTACTTCGTTCCTGCTTCCTGATCTTGCCTCTAGCATTATCAAATAAGAATTGTAATTAATTAACATTTTTTTTAACAATTATATTTGTAACAATATTAACTGCTCTTCAACAAGTTTACGAGAAGAAAAACTTTTGAAGCTAAAAAAAGCTTTATTGATGAAATGTTACTTTCTATTATAATCAGCATCATATTCTTCTTTTGAATCATATGTTTCCCAATTCACAGAAGAAAATTGTCGGGAAAGAGTCCGCAACATTTGAGGGTAGTCTCGATTGGGTCTCCAACATCTCAATTAACTTCTTAATGTTGGAAATTTTTGTTTAAATCATGATTAATGTATACAATTGAGGTTAAATTAAAAGTGGAGTTTATTGATATTTTAGGTTAAAATTTTATTGGAATTTAATTTATAATATAAGCTTTTTAACATGAAAAAATAACATGATTTAAATAAATTATTGATGAACGAAAAATTAATTTTAAAATAAAGAAACAAGATTTTCTAATAGTTTATTTAGCGAGAATATAAAAAATTAAAATTTAACCTATAATTTACTAAACTTTAAGTCTAAATTCTCCCACACATGTGTGCATAGTTCGGCTAGGACCTGAGTTTGGGTTTGTTATAAAATAAATTTTTAGGCTGCAAAAAGTATTTTTTTTAGCAACATAATTTTAGATTTGGATCTGGTTTATGAATAATTATTTTTTTAGCCCATTGTCTTGTCCAACTTATATATTAAATCTCATAATTATTTTTAAGGATCTTCTAACATTTTCATTACTCACATAAATATTGTTGCATCAATCCCAACTATATAGTATAATTTGCAAGGAAAACTTTAAGCTATATTACCTTGAGCCTTTTCATATATTGAGGTTTACATGATCCTCTAGGAGGGCAAGTCTCTTTCTTTTAATTCAAAGGCAAATTGACTATTTTTTATGATGAATATTTATATGAAATGGGCCAATGCACTCTTTAACCATGTTTTTCTAGCTATGCACCAATTAACATAGAGAGCATAATTTGCATAATTCTGAAAGAGGATGACAAGTGTAATTTTTGGTGGAGTAGAGCTTGAGGATGCTAATTTGGTGTTTAGAGAAAATTAATAGGTTTTAGGTTTTTAATTTTTTTTCCTCCTAAAAATCTCTAAGTTTATTGAAAGGAATGTATCCTTTTATCATAGAAGGGTGATTTTCTCTTCTTGCCTATTATTCTCCTAATGTCTTAATATATGATTTAATATAAAAATTCCTAAACTAATTATTCTACCCTTAACCAGAGCAATTTCCATCTATAAATATGCATTGGTTAGCTTTTCATATCTATAGTACATCATATATATACATATATGTATAAGATTAAAGTCTAATGTTCTATTTATGAGGGTAGGTTTGCATCGTTTTCCCGTCTCTTTAATAATACATTATATTTATATATATATTTAGTATAAGATTAAAGTCATATATTCTATTTATGAGGGTAGGTTTGCATCGTTTTCCCATCTGTTTGTCCTAGGTTAAGAGGGTTAACCCGAATTGATCCAAAATTATTATTATCCGAAGGATATTTATGTAATTTCATCTCCATCCCTCTTCTTATATCTTTCTGCTCTCTCTTTTACTCCTTAATGTATTTGACATTTCTTTTTTGTTTTTATTTTTTGAGTTTTAATTTTAACAAAAAAAAAGAAAAAGAAAAATAAGGAAAGAATTAGAGGAGCTTTTAGTCACAATAGCGAACATGATTTGGCTCTCATGGTTAGTGATTTTTTCAAGAATGGTTGTAGATTCGATGTCGATTTTTAGTGTAATAATGATGTCGATTCTTCATTATAGTCTCTCTAATTCTTACCATCTCGCCGACAAGATTTTAATAATTTTTATTCTCACCTCTTTATCCATCTATTAACAAAAGAATTTTTAATTTTGTATAAAAAGTGAAATTGAGCATAATTCATAAAAAAAAATGAATTGAATTATGTTAAGATTTTCTTATAAAATATTTGCTTTTTTAAAGAAAAAGTGAATGGGTTTAACATTGGATGATTAAGAATTGACTTAAATTTTTAATCAAGTTAGACCAGTTTAATTTTGTATTCTAATATTTTTTTTTTAACTTGAAATGGTCTAAATAACTCTGTTTGTTTTTGTATTTTTAAAGTATTTTTTTTAAAAAATAATTATTTTTTTTTAAATTAATATTTTTTGAGTGTTTTTAGATTATTTTGATATACTAATATTAAAAAATAAAAAAATATTATTTTAAAATATTTTAAAATAAAAAATATTTAAAAAAATGACTCCTCCGAAAATTTGAGTTCTTATTAGCATGCTATAATATCAAACAAGGGGTCACGTGATTCAAGCCCAGGAAATCCCAACTGTTATTGTCCAAAATGTACCAAGCTCGAAGGCCGATGCCATGTCACCCAAAATGAAAAAAATATCCACCAATTTCTGAGTTATAAAGAAAATAAAAAATCTTATCCTACCATTCCATCATCTCCTCCAACTCCAACACTATAATTCCAACTGAAACACTCTAACAAAGTCTCTTCAACCTAAAACTTTCTCAACTTCCAAACAAGAGCTTCTTCAGACAACATATGAAACACCAAACCACAGAAGCAACATCATAAGCTGTCATATGATGACCTTCACAACTGCAAAATTAACAGAATTGCCACTGAGAACCACCTCCACACTGCCCCTCAGCTCCCACTCCCTCTTATCTAAAATCGCCACATTTCAATCCCTCAAAAAACCCTTCTCCACTGCAACTTCATCTTCACTTAGAACCAACAAAACCCCTAAAACCCAACAAAAAAACTCTAATTGGATCTCCAAATGGAAGCCTTCTCAAAACCATTCGATCAAAAACCCTCCATCAAAAGTCAGTCAAGAAAAGCCTCATTATTTCTCCAATGACAAGGGCCAAAATGCCATTGAAAGAATCGTACTACGGTTAAGAAATTTAGGGTTAGGATCAGACGATGAAGATGAATTAGAAGGATTGGAGGGGAGTGAAATCAATGGTGGTGGTTTAACGGGAGAAGAAAGACTTGGAGACTTGTTAAAGAGAGAGTGGGTCCGGCCGGATACAGTGGTTTTCAGTAACGATGAGGGTAGTGACAGTGATGAATCTGTGTTGCCATGGGAGAGGGAAGAAAGGGGGGCAGTGGAAATGGAAGGAGGGATAGAGAGTGGGAGGAAAAGGAGAGGAAAGGCGCCGACTTTGGCAGAATTGACAATAGAAGATGAGGAATTGAGGAGGCTGAGGAGAATGGGGATGTTTATTAGGGAGAGGATTAGTATTCCGAAAGCTGGGATTACTAATGCGGTTTTGGAGAACATTCATGATAGGTGGAGGAAAGAAGAGTTGGTTAGACTTAAGTTTCATGAGGTTCTTGCTCATGATATGAAGACTGCTCACGAGATTGTTGAGGTTAATTTCTAGCCTGATTAATTGTTTGCTATGTTATTTGATTTTTATTCAAATCATGGTGCAATTATGCTATATTTATGATCAATTATGGTGTTAGGCATCAAATGCATTTGTTATTATAGTCATGCTGAATTATGTTGTTGAATGATGCTAGAGATGCTTTTGGTAAAGTTATTAAACTATCCAATGGAAACCTGATATAGGTTGTGTTATTTTTCTTGTAAAAGGACGTGATAGGCTTGTCATTTAATGATTGATGTGTTGATTTAGTAATCTTAAGCACCTTTACCATTAGTATATGTTGTTTCCCTTTCTCTTGTGGAAGATGTTATGATACTTTGCTTGAAGGAACCTTCTTGTTTATGTGTTGCTAAGTGTTCAGTTTTAATAAAATTGTTCCTTTTATCACTGTTCTACAATTTGTTTTTGATTTTTTACTATTGTGGCAAATGATGGTATTTTGTTTGTTTGAGTGCCATGCTGATGTAGTAGAGATTTTGTTGAGTGTCCTAAAAAGGATTTGTTGAGAGCTAGGTTTGTAGAATTAGGGATTTTTGGTGGGAATTAGGGTTAGGGTTTGATGTATCTGGAATTGGGATGGATTAAGGATGTGTTAGGATGATTTGGGGGTTGCTATTGTCATGTTGTTAGAATCTTCAAATCTTACAACTTGTCTCAATTCATATACAAAATGACTGGATTCATGGGGTGAATCCTAGATGTGCAAGGATCTTACAATTCAATCATGGATTTGATTCGATTCAATATAGTTTTACGGGTCAACACAAATAGAAAATGAAAGTAAATGCATAATTTTTAAAGAGATGCTAAGCTAGGAATGCTAAGTTTACAGGTCATGGATGACAACAACACATAAACAATTTTCTTTGAAAAATACTTCTACTTGAAACTGAAACAAATTGTAAATTAAATTTTCACAAAGAAAGAAAAGGGTGAAATAAAGCAAGAGCATCTAAGTCAGCCAGAATGATAAAGGTGATATCAAAATTGAGGAAGAATAAGGTTGCTAATTATTCTTTATTAAAACGAGGTTTAACTAGTTAGAAGGTGGCTTTTAGATATTCAAGTTATTGAGTCTTTAGAATGATCAAGTACCAATGAACAACATGTTGATTTTTGAGACTTTGGGGTCATTTAATGAACAATTTTGCATCAAGTTATTGACACACATTTTGTTTTGTAAATGCTCATTTTTTCTTTATTTTAGAAACATTTAGTATGTTATTTATCTTTTATGATATCATTTTCAATTGTTATTGAATGTTAAGATTCACAATCCCAAAAATAGGCTTTCTGATTCATGATTCAAATCTTGATTTGACAACTATGAGTAGCACTGAATAGTAACCAAGGTTAATGTAGCTATAAGAATGACAGGGAAAGTAAGCAGAAGAAGCATGCTTAGAGGAGGCAGAAACAAAACACAAAGCCACAGCCCGTCAACTAAATCAAATATTCATAATTCCTTTATTCAAAGTCATACAATTCCATGGAATAGGTGCTCCTTTTACTGGCTCCAAAACCATAATAGTCTTTAAACTAAACAAGAAATAGAAATTTAAGTTTGAAAAGTAAAACACTTAATGAAAAACTCCAAATTAATATTCTTGATCTAAAATAAGCTAAGATTCCTCAATACCATTAATATGCCTAAGCAAAATAAATTCCTAAATAGTCTAGTTTACAAGAAACACTAGAATATGCAGAATTAAAAAACTTCTTTTTCTTTGACTGCATCACATGCTTATGGTTGTAAGAATTATGCTTGAGTGTGTTATGTATAACTTACTTCACATGTTTAGCATGATATATTTTCTGGTAGTATGTCTAACATAAATGATAAGAATTTGGCAAATGCAACTAACTGGTTGGTGTCATGTTCAGCGTCGAACAGGAGGATTAGTTATATGGAGAGCAGGGAGTGTTATGGTGGTGTTTCGTGGAACTAACTATCAAGGGCCTCCATCTAAGTTGCAACCTGCTGATAGAGAAGGGGATGCTCTCTTTGTCCCAGATGTTTCTTCTACTGACAGTGTTATAATGAGAAGCAGCAACATTGCAACTTCATCTTCTGAAAAGAGTAAATCAGTAATGAGGATAACAGAACCTACTGAGAACATGACAGAAGAGGAAGCTGAACTTAACAGCCTGCTAGATGGTTTGGGACCCCGTTTTGAGGAGTGGTGGGGTACAGGATTACTTCCAGTTGATGCTGATTTGCTTCCTCCAAAAGTTCCTGGTTACAAAACTCCTTTTAGGCTTCTTCCTGTTGGAATGCGGGCACGGCTTACTAATGCGGAAATGACTAATATGCGAAAGCTTGCTAAAGCACTTCCTTGTCATTTTGCCCTTGGTATTACTCACCTTCTACAAAATCTTCACTTTAAAGTTCCAATAGTTTTTACATTATATTTTGTCATAAACTTATCTTATGTAGGGAGAAACAGAAACCATCAAGGGCTGGCTGTCGCTATACTCAAGCTTTGGGAGAAAAGCTTAGTTGCAAAGATTGCTGTAAAACGGGGTATCCAGAATACAAATAACAAACTGATGGCAGATGAACTAAAGGTTTGTTTCATGCATCTAACTGGTCAACAAAATATGTAGTGTTGAATTTGTTTGCTCATTGCAGGTTTTTTTACATCAATAATTTGTAGTCCCAGCTGTTTTTTAATAGCAAAGTTCCAGGGTCGTTTAATTTACCATTTTTTCTTTCTGATTCATGTTATTTCACTTCCCCCTTGTGGTTCTTCACTCTCCTTCATACATGACATGCTTTGCTTGGTAGAAGAGACAGAAGAATGCATTACGTATACAAATGAAGTATTAAAGTTTGATGGTGTTAAATTTTCATTAATTTTTGCAGATGTTAACTGGTGGTGTGTTATTGCTCAGAAACAAGTATTACATTGTAATATTCCGAGGAAAGGATTTTCTGCCACAGAGTGTAGCTGCTGCTTTAGCAGAGAGACAGGAAGCGACGAAACAGATTCAAGATGTTGAAGAGAGAGTGCGAAGCAATTCAGTGGAGGCAGCACCATCAGGTGAAGATGAAGGAAAGGCGCTTGCAGGCACATTGGCAGAGTTTTATGAGGCTCAAGCACGGTGGGGAAGAGATATATCCACTGAAGAGCGTGAAAAGATGATTGAAGAAGCTTCCAAAGCTAAAACTGCGAGGCTCGTCAAACGAACTGAACATAAATTAGCTATTGTAAGTATGATTTCTTATTTCACACGATCTGATTTCTAAAAGACCTTGCTGAAGCATCATATGTCAGACGCTTGTTTTTTGCCTGTGTGCTCACCTTGTTTGATCCAAGAGAAGTTTCATTCTAACCATTTTTAAATGTATGGGTTTTAGGATGTTGAACTCCCTGAAATTCCTTTGATGAGCTCTTCTAGTTATTTTTCATTTTAATATCAGATTAATTAAACATTTGACACCCTCTGTTTGAGATGTGTAATGCATAGTTCATATACTTACTTGGAAGCCCTTTTTTAAGATTTATTTATAAAAAAATAAGTTTGCAACCAAAATAGTTGCTGGTGTGAGACTCGAGAGTTTAGCTCATAAAAATTCTGAAGTCTAAGCCTATCTCCCAGTTAAGTATGGGTTTCAGCTGTTTATATTTACTGCTCTGTTCTTTATATACTCAAAATCAACATCATCCTCCATGCTTGATGGACTATGGTGGTTTTTATTCAAGTAGATGGTTATCTCATAGCATCAAATCCTAATTTATTGTTTTTATCTGTGATGGACCGTAATCTCATCAACTTATCTATTATAAATATGTATAACTTGGATGAATATTTGAATTCCTGGCAGGCCCAGGCCAAGAAGCTTAGAGCTGAGCGTCTGTTATCTAAGATAGAAACTACAATGGTTCCTTCTGGTCCTGATTTTGATCAAGAAACAATCAGTGAAGAGGAAAGGGTTATGTTTCGCAGAGTTGGTTTAAGAATGAAGGCTTACTTGCCACTAGGTTTGTATTCTTAAGTTCATCGACTGAACTTTGAAGTCAGAGCTGAAAATCTGATGGCCTGTCTGTGCTAACGTGTAGGTATTCGTGGTGTTTTTGATGGTGTCATTGAGAATATGCATTTGCATTGGAAGCATAGAGAACTTGTGAAGCTAATATCCAAACAAAAGACTCCTGCATTTGTGGAAGATACAGCAAAATTGTTGGAATATGAGAGTGGTGGGGTACTAGTGGCAATAGAAAGAGTTCCCAAAGGGTTTGCTCTTATTTACTATCGTGGGAAGAATTACCGCCGACCAATCAGCATAAGGCCAAGAAACCTTCTAACAAAGGCAAAAGCATTGAAGCATTCAGTGGCCATGCAAAGACATGAGGTTTCCATTTCCCATTGTCTCATGCTTTGATTTTTCCATTACATTTATAACCATGGTCATCTATAACTGTGATTGATGTCCTTTGTATCCCTGTGTGGGTTCATGCAGGCCCTTAGTCAGCACATATTTGAATTGGAAAAGAACATCGAAGAAATGGTGAAAGAAATGGTACGAATCTGTTTTCTAGTTTACATCTATTAAAATAGAATTACTGGATATTTCTTCTGCATGTGCTTGCTCGCCAACTTCCGCCAACTTCAGTGCCCCCCACAAAAAAAGGCTTTTCCAAAATCTTCAATTTTTTTTTTTTTGGGATGGGGTTATTTGCCTATTTCTGAATGCCTGAAAGGAAAAAAAAAGGTGTTCTTTCTTCAACAATTTCTGATCTCTTTGTCTATTAATTCCCTCCTCTTCATCATGTGGGGTAGAGCAGCATGGTAGTGTGAGTCAGGCCTCAATTCAGAAAGGTGAAGGGCCCAAAAGTCTAAATAGGGGGTTCCTAGCTCCTCATCTCATTGTAGCATTTGTGTGCGTGCGTGCGTGTGTTAGTAGGTCACAATGTGGAGGTTTTTAGACAACAAGAAAATTGTGAATGAGGTGATGTGGTTTTATAGCAAACTTTATTCCGAGTGTAATCTTAATCTATGATTGAGGTTTTTGAGTGGAGTCTTATATCACAAGAGAAGCTTCCAACTCCAAGTTGATGAGGTGTTTGAGGAGGAAGTGAGAAATCACGGCCACGGATAAGGATCTAAGTCCTCATGGTGTTGTGATAGCATTTTCCTTCCAATATTGAAAATATTAAGAATAGTCTCATGTCTGTATTTTTAGTAGTTGGTCTATATGAGGTGGTAGGGAAGAGTGGAGGAGTATGGATTCCACTTTCAATACTTTGATTCTGAAAAAGATTGGTCCTTTAGGAATGGGGATTTTTGGTTACTAGTCAATTTAGTCTAGTTACAAGTGCTTATAATATGTTCCCTAATTTTCTTCCTGATTGGCTTTTGGTGCTTGGAGATGGTATTTCTTGCTCTTGGAGTGCTTTTTAGGTGGTCATCAGATTTTATATGCAGCCTCAATCTTGAATAAAGTAGATAATGTTAGTAATAAATGGAAGTTGTGGATGGAATGGTTTCTATCAGATAGTGAATGTGGTGGAAAACCCTGATTTTCTTGATATTTGATGCTTTTGCCAGTGTAATCCTTTGTTCCTTTCAATTAATAGTGATGATCGATGCTCTTCACAAGATGCTCTGCAGTAGGGTGGAGACACTTATGGTTAAACGAGACCGGGTAGGCTCTAAGGATATCCAGTGCTTATTTGTAGTTTGCTTATGGCATGATGCTTTTTTCAATATGATGGATAGTTTCTGTCATCCGTTGTCTATATTTTACCTCTTTGAGGTGTCTAGGTGAAAATTATTTTGTTAAAGAGCAGTGAGGCAGATATCCATTTCAAGTCAGTCTGAGCACTGTTGCTTCTCTTGCTGGATGTACCATGCAGATGATTATTTTTATGATCTATTATTTGTGGAACCCAGTGATGGAATTGCTTTCTCATCATCTAGATGGGTGCAAAACATGCTTTTAATAATATGCAGTGACGTTTTGTCAAGACATGCTGGTTTAGCCCCCTTTATGTTCGTCTCTATTTGGGATTCCGTTTTGGTTTCCAAGCGGACAGAGAACATGATTTGACACTTTTTATGACAAGCAAGGTGGGACTCTTGGTCATGTACACATAGAAACGTTATGATGGTGGGTAAATGGTAGTGTTACTTCACATTAGGGTTGATATGTGACGACATAGGTGTCTTCAATCAAATGTCTTGTCTCAAGTCTACAGCCATGTGAGCCCATGGAAATTCATAGCTTAGCTTCTCCTTGTCAATTTCTTGTTCTTTTGGCATCAAGTTACTAAAGGTTCTTGTATTCGATTACAGAAAGACCTGTGGTCAGGGAATGGTATTTTCTTTTGTTTCTGCCCAGCTTAATCACCTTCCTAGCTTTCAAATTGCTCCTGTGGTCAGGGAATGGTATTTTCTTTTGTTTCTGCCTAGCTTAATCACCTTCCTAGCTTTCAAATTGCTCGTATCCTAGGGTTATTGTATATTGGGGTCTCAGCTTCTTCATAGAGGGGATGTAGGATCTCCAGTTGTTTCGTATTTTATATTCCTTTTGCTTGCCACTGAGTTTGGATAGTGGGAATATTAGAGTTTGGAGTGTTTAGGTCAATTAAGTCCTCTTTTCTTTTGTTACAATACTTATGTGTGTTATACATGATAATCTGGGGCCTATATAAAAAATAGACCCACAATCCAGCAAGTTTGGTTTATGGATTTGAGATGTTCATTTATGTGCCAAGTCCTGACACATGGCGAGCTGTATAAAGGCTGCTGAATGCAAAAACTCTCTAACAAGTGGTATCGAAGCACTTTCTTAGACCAATTAGGACTGCCTCCAGGCCAAACCAAGATTCTGCTACACTAATTAGGATTGACAAGTTTGCAAAAGCAGTTTTCTACTGAGATTTAGTCAAACTACAAGTATCACGATTTAATAGAAAACAATACCACAAAAATCAATGACATAACAGTATATACAAGATTGTTAGCACAGTCCACCAAATATCTTGCCTACATTCAAAAATCCTTTTTTTTTTTTTCTATTTGAAAACACATTGCATGTAAATAATGCTGGAGTTAAAACATCCATAGGCAGCACATCTTATTTTTCATATTTCTATTCTATTTTTAAGGACTAATTCCTTTTTGTTCAAGGAACACTAATCAATTGCATTAGGAAGACTCCTTACCATAATTTGGTGCTAACCTGGTTGCTTGGTTTTACTTGGTCCTTGCTCAATATGCATGGCCTTCACTCTGAAAATATGAGCCACACAATTCCAACAATTGGTATTATCTCTTGGGCGTTTCCTTTTTTCTGGTATTTGGAAAAAGATGGAGTCGACAATTCTTAAAGTGGCATGAATAACCAAACTGCAGGTTGTTAGGAATTTATGACTGATATTCTTGTGGTGGAGGTCAAGCAATAAAGCAGTATGAAGTAAGTAAATTTGGTAGTCAAGTTAGGACTAATTGTGAGGTACTATTTATTGTATAATTGGAGAATTGTTTCCTATCAAGATAGGACTTGATCATTATAAATAGGTTGATGAGGAATAATGCATTGGTTTGTTGTTTGTTTTCTTTTTTTATTAGCTTGTGGTTCAAGTTGTGAGGGTATGATCCCCCCCCTTTATGAGAGAGTGTGTATAAGGATTTTAGGATTGAGTTTGAGAATTAAATCCAATATTATCTATTATCACTTTGTTTATCTTGGTTGGTTTCCTTTGTATTAAATTGGCTCATTTATGGTAGTATGATAGAATCTTGGTATTAAATTGATTTTCTTTGGACTTGGCAATCTCCACTAGTGGAACCATGAATTGACTTGGTTACAGAACTGCAATGTTGACCCTTCTTCATGTAGATGATGCTACAGGCTCATACTTGAATAGCGGTCCTTGATAAGATTAAGATCATTGTTGTAGATTAACCTTAAGGGTTTGTTTGTAAACAAGGATGGATTGGATAAAGTGAGAAGATGAAGAGGAAAAAGGATGGATGCTATCTGTTCATGAAGTTGTTTGGCTAGCAAGGGAGGAGAAGGATAGAAGTCAACTTGTCCAAATTGGAAGGATTCGAAAACTATAAGTGAGGAATGAATGATAGGAAGGATCTTTCCGATCCTTTCTTGGGTCATTAGCCCTCTTGCTTAACAAAAGAAAAACCTTGTCTATCCACCATCATCCATCCTTCCCCCATCACGCCTGGCAAACAGACCCTATGTATTACAATAATGGGAAGACACATTTCATCTCCTTTGTTTATGATGTGGAAAATTTGGAATGTTTTTGGCCCATGGTGGCGAGCAGTGACTAAATTCTGGTAAGAGTAGAGGACATATTGATGAGTATGCTAGTTCTTAGGGTAAGTATTACTGTGTGCAATGTGATTGAGGGGAACTCAAGAATATTTAAAGACGACTTCATCAAAGCAGTTGCTTGGGGAAAGGAATTGTGGTTTTGGCCTCTTATTGTGTGCTATTTCAGGGAGTTTAAGATCTTTAGCTGATGATCACCACTTCAGGAAAGCTTCAATGTGTTTAAGTATTTATTTTCCCTTTGCATTCTTACCCTTGTTGTGCTCGGTATAATCTTGCCTGCCACAAAATGGTCTATCAGGGGGCAGTTAAATATGCAGAATGCTTCAAGAAAGATGTTTAATATTCTTCTGTTGTTTGTTATAAATTGTACTTTAGTATCATGTGTTGCAGCCTCTGTCATCCTTGTTACTTTCTATTTTTCGTGTTAATTAATTGCTTTTGTGCCTCCTGTAATAAAGATTAGTTGAACCAGACAACTTTTTGTTTTTTATTGACAGGGGCTTTCTAAAGAAGAAGAGAATGAGAATAATTGGAGCTCAGAGGAACATGGCCCCTTAAATAATGTCTCAAAATTAACCCAAGTTAGTATTATGCTTTGTTCTCTTTGCTATTTGTCTTTTAATCATTACCTAAAAGTTTTGAATTCTGTCCCTTGTTGAGGGCTTGGGTGAGTTTAGCTTGGGGTTCAATTTTCCTACTGCTTCAATTACTGATTTTAGTTGTTTCTGATGAGAGAGTTATTCTCTTGTAATTATAATATTTTGTTTTTGTATGAATGTTCAGAGTGAGGATAAAGCTTTTTTCACCGAGTCTGATAGCGAAGATGATTATAATGAGGGCATTAATTATGAAGCTGCCAAAGATTTTTGAATTTTCAAGCTTCAAAAGTCATTATCACCGTGGAACACAAATAATTCACAAGTTTTACGTAAGTTATTGAAGTAACTGGATTGAATTTTTGTGTTCCAAGACTTTAATGCAGGTAAGCATCATGGTTTATCCTGTTTGATCATTTTTATGGTATTTTCTTGAATTTGATATAATATTTACCATCTTATTTGTAATTAAATTTGTATTTGTAGCTAAAGACTTCTTTTGAACCATTCCTGAAAGGACTCGTAAATTTTTTTTTTCTTTTTTTATATCAATCTTAAAGACTTGTAAAGCCTTATAGGTGTTATGTTATAGGAGTTGAACACACTGGTGTTTTCCGATTTATCTTCCCATAAAAGTCGCTGGTTAGTGATTCTTGCGTGGTGTAATATTAGTAGTTGGCTAATAGTTTTTGCAGATGTGCATTGTTGCAGTCCTTTCAGTTCTGTGTCTAAAGTAATCTTTTGAGGTCAGATGCATAATATGATATTGAAAAATCTAATGCTTTCTGATCTAACCATGTTTTTCAAATTCATTCAGGAGGTTCCATGATAGGATCATTTGCAATTGCAGTGGATGATTCTTGTACACTTTGAAGCTGGATGGGCATATTGCTGTTAGAATTAACGCAATGAATGATTTGCGTAGGTTTGCCTACCTACATATTGTTGCAATTCAACAAAAACCTTTGTTCACTGGCAGTTAATTGATTAATGCCTGATTGCAAACTTGAGGTTCGAGTTCAACTGCAATCTGCATTCGTCAAATCTGCATTCGTCATCGATAAAAGTGCTGGTTCCCTTTCTGTTCAAACTGAACTTCGGTGATAACACATTTTCCCAGGTGAAGTTACCTGTAACCAACCAGTGATAATGCCTCTTTCAGACTGATTTATCTTAAATGATTGTATTTGTAAAGCGTTTTTGTGGCAATAAAGTGTAAAACAATTACCTTTGTATGTCCCCTGTTACCTTTCTAGTTGAGCTGGTCAGCCTTGAGAATTAATCCTTCACGTCATTTTATCCCATGTGATAAACTAGCTGTCATTCTATCCTACCGAGTAGCTTGACTGGCATCAGCATTCCCTTTTCCTTGGAGAGGTCTCAGAGTTTTCGTTCTTTGAATGGATGAAAATGAAGTCTGTGTGAATAGTTTTGAACTCACGTAATTACGAGGCATCAATCGAAATCCTTGTGCTCTTTTTTTAGCTAGTCCAGTGGTGTGTATTTCCCAGCAAGACCTGTAACGTGTTGGCATTAACCCTGGCTTGTGAGATCTTGCAACCTCCAGGCTCGACACAGTAACAAAGACAATTGCCTGTACTCTCTAAGAACAGAATCAGAATTCTCATCTCGTGAGAGTAATTTCTTGCATCCTATAGCAGTCTGTTAAATCTTGTTCTTTACAACGTCTTTTTGTTGAATAGCCAAGGCGTTGCTGCTAAAACACCTTTTTCTAGGATTTTTTTGTTGTTTCGCAAAGTTCCCTCTATGTTCTCACACCAGTCTGCAAATTATAACCGGATATCACCATATTGAGTCGAGAACTGACCAACATCCAATTCATACACTGGCAGATAGGGCGTTGATGTTTTTCTGATAGTGTACAGTCAAGAAAGATCATGTTCTCCTTGAGAGACAGATACCATGGAAACTCTCACGTTCACGTGAGTATTAACAATTAACAGTTTAACCTTCTTATATTTCACTAGTAGACTTTTTTGGCTGTTGGGTCCCTGTAGTTTTTCAAACTTCACAATTCGGTCAACAAATTTCATTTTCTATCATATCTGGTCCCTGAAAGTTTATTTTCTGAGTTTCAAGTCATGTTTTGGCAACAAAAATCATGTTTTTTGAATTCTGAGTTTTTAAGCTAATTAGAGTGTTTTGGGATTGAAAAAAAAAAGATTATGAAGGTTTTTAAGATGTGTTTTTTAAATGTTTTTAAATAAAAAAGAGTTAAAATTTGAGTTTCATAAATAAAAAAAACCAAAACTTGATTTTCCGGTCATTAGTAGTTGAAAGCCTACTTGATGCTCTTGGCCCTTTTTTTAAAAAAAAATAATTGTTTTTTATGTATTTTAAATTAAAATTCACTTAAAATAAAATAATTATAATTATTTCAAATAAGGTTATAGCTTTCATGGTAATGTTATCAATTACTTTACAAATAATTATATATGAAATTAAATATTCAATTAGAATAAAATATCTATTTTTTTTCATGCACTTCTTGTGCAATTTTCTCAAACTAATTAATTTTATTTTTATTTTCACTAGATTTCATAAAAATTATCAAAACATATATATATATATATATATATATATATATATATATATATTCTTTTTAATTGAAACTTGTTTTTCAAACCATGATAAGTTTTCGTTTAAAATACCATACTATGAATAAAAAGTAACATTTTTTTGTAAATAAATAAATTAATTAACAATGAAATGGAGTTTTATCTATACAATATTTTGACCAAAATTCATAATAAAAAATTGTTTGGTCGAAACAATGGTGTGTCCATTTTTTCTCGAAGAAGAAAAACAGTCTCTTGCACGTCAAAGACATTTTCTTTTTAATTTATTTTACCATGAAAATAATTTGATTTTCATGTATCATGACGAACTACGTGTATAAATAACGTCTGGTTTATAGTTTGTTAATTATAATTAACAAAGAAATTAAAAGAAGATGGATATTCATTGTAGAAATGGCATTGTTGTAGTTTATTTCAACTTATGGTTTATTCTTTTCTTTTTTTACTTTATGCATGGCTGCTTTAATACTGCTTCTTCCTCTCTCTTTTTTTTTTTTTTCTTATTCTTATCTCAAAGCTACTAAAGGTTTGTTTAATTAATCAACTTTTATTTTTATTTTCATACGTGTCTTTTTTGTCTATTGTTCTAAGAGTTTCTTTTGTCTTCATTAAATTCTTATTATTTTTTTTAATTTTTTTTGTATAATTTCTTCAAAAACCTATCAATTTTCTTTCTTTCATACATGTCTTCTTTGTCTCATAAAGTATAGTGATTTTAGTATTTAGTTACTTTTTTAGAATACAAGAGATGAAAGTGACGGAAGGAGACAAGATTGAAAAAAATAATAAAATTTTGGTGATGAAGTACAAAATAAATAGATTATTTTTATATTTTATTTTATTATGGTGAATAAGACAAAATAAAATATAAAAAATCTGTTTTAATGTTAATATGTACTACATTCAAACTTACATATTTAAAAAAAATTATTATTTTTTCACTTTAGTTTATATCGACTGTTGAAATTAATAATATTATAATAACCTTAGTTATGAAACTTGGATTGACCTGCTAGGTCGATCCAGGACCCGGTTGATCCGGGATCTAAACTGGTCTGGGTTTAAGAAAAAATAAAGTAAGAATCGATCCCATCTGAATCGGTCAAGAAGTGTCAACTCGCAACTTAGGATAAAATACCGGTAAAAAACCATTATTTTTTTTGAAATTTTATTTGCTCAAAATGAGGTTGTTTTGATTAATTTTTTAAAATATTTTTCGGTTAACTGGGGCTGACCCCTTGACCCATGACTCGGCCTTGCATAGGGTCAACTCTCGGGTTATAAAACTATAATAATAATCATTTTTATTCATACGTTGACTTGGTTCAACCCATGTTGACCCTCTAATCCATAACTCTGACTTTATCCCAAATCAACTCTTGATTCAGGTTTTAAAATTATAATAATAACTAATTTTATTTTTATGTTGACTTGAGTCTACTCGAACTGACCTTCCCGGGCCTTACCCCAGGTCCACCCCGAGTCGGGTTTTAAAAGAATAATAAGAACTA
>Ga0325414_1001373_pt1 | contig 23307 bp, 21 predicted proteins | sample PopdelMetagenome_8_FD_206183 | JGI IMG/M metagenome (GOLD analysis project Ga0325414, IMG submission 206183) | Populus deltoides microbial communities from Bellville, Georgia, United States - Leaf-PdKOR-R3 | ecosystem: Host-associated > Plants > Phyllosphere > Phylloplane/Leaf | place: USA... | reverse complement strand
TATTGTTGTTGTTATTGTATTGTTGTTAACTATAATTTATACAATAAACCTCCCTGTGGTTCGACCCCGGTCTTGCCGGGTTATTTATTACTTCGACACTCCTGCACTTGGGAGAAGACATCAATCTTTTGGTCGTGTCAACAGAACAGAAGGAAAAGGTTTGAAATAGACGAACACAGACCAAGCAACCACCATGCTTTCAACGTTGCTGCAGCTTCTTCATCTCCAGGTCTGTTCTCTCACCTCATGCATGCATTTGTTTTCTTTGTGTTTGCATTGTTCAAGTGAATTTTAATTCACTTGAATAGCAACATGGTCTCTTTGCATGCATTTTACTTTGTGTGTGTGCTGTTCAAGTGAATTAATTCACTTGAACAGTAACCCGCCAACTTTGATTAAACTGTAACTGCACCCTTTTTGTGTCCAGCCGGGTCACTTGCTTGGGCAAGTGACCAGGCCAGACCTACTTTTTTTTTTCTTCAAAAAATAAAAAGAAAAAGAGATTTATGATTTTCTGCCATATTTATTTTAAGATCTGAATTTTTTTTATGCTGTAAAAAATATCAATCTTGTATGTAGGATACTCGGTTTTCGACGCAATGTGACAAATATACATATAGATCAAAAAAATGTTTTCATGCATACGGTCAATACCCTAACATGTTTTGACACTTTTTTTTTATACAAAAATAATGGAAGTTTCGAAAATGTGTTTTCGCATGGATTTCTTAAACACAACAAAAATTATTTTCTTGCATTTCTATATTTTACAACATGTTTGTAAAACTCCAAAGGGTATTGGCCAATATTCCAAAAAAATAAAAAAAATCTTATTTTAGGGGAATTCATCTATTATTAAGGAAGCAATATGTCAATGAGATAATTATTGAATCATATATAATTACTGCAATATAAAATACCATAGATATATGATTTGATTCGTGCTGGTTATAGAAAATAATCAATGCAATATAAAATACCATATATATAGGATTTGTTGGTGCTGATTATAAAAGACAATCTCTGCAATAATTATTGTAATATTTCCTTGAATAGCACGTGTAGAAATTTATATATAAGTAAACCTCTAGTCATATAGGGGGGAATATTCAAAAAGGGGCAATTTTTTCAGAAAAGGGGAGCCAAACACAAAAACCCTAAAGATAAAAAACCCTAAACCTGTTTCATCTTCCTCTTCTAGTCGATCCCTCCCTGCTTTTGTTTTTTGCTCCCGTGAACCAGCACAAGCCTTCCTCTTCTCCATCCAACAGCTTATAAATGTCGTCCCTTCCTCACGCCAGCCACCCACCCTTTGGGCAAACTAGCAGCCGTCCCCATCTCCTTCCCCACAGCAGCCGGCCACAAACCTCTCTCAGCCTCCCAGCACACCACAGAGACCGCCCACTGCACTTCCTCATCTTCATTTCCCAATATTGCAGCAATCAATCTCCTTCATCGCCAATCACCCAGCTCACCTAGACCAAATTTCAGCCTCCAATAGCAGCAGCCAAAGAAACAGCCCAAATCCAGCGCCGCCGCCGCCTAATCGCAGGAGCTGCCACCGGGAGAAGAAGGAAAGAACAGCAAACTGAGAAGAAGAAAGAAGACAGAACTTAACAGATCTAAAAAGGAAAAAAAATACAAGAACAATCTGGACAGAAATGGATTAAAATCAACTGCCTGCGTTTTCTTTTTTCTTGTTGCAGGTCACCGTCGGCGAGGAAGGGAAGAAGGGGTGAAACCAAGTCAGATCCACCATGTCCCTTGTTTTTTTCTTGCGGTGGCGCGTGAACCCACGCGTCGCCAGTGGTGGCGGCACGTGGAGGAGACGCGCCGCCACTGTTCCTGCAGTCCAGATAGCCTCATCTGCAATTCCTGGATTTTTGAGGGTTTGTTTTTGTAATTTTTACATGCTGGATTATGGATTTAAATTGCTGTTAGTGGTTTTGTTTAATTTCTGTATTTGTTTAACATGTAATTATATATGGTTGTATGAGAAAAAATATAATAGAAAGGGATGTGTGTGTGTTTGTTTGTTTTTTTATGTTATTAAATTATAAAATCAAAAAGATAAAAAAAATTAATTTAATGTTTTAATTTGTATATGGTCAAGTATCTAAAGGACAAATAAAATCATGTTGTATTTCCCGTGAAAAAGTAAGAACACGTTTCTATATATTTTTAGGATTTAATAACTTATTTATTAAAGCCTTAAGAATTTGACTAATATGTGGTTTGTTGACTTTAGTTGTGATTAAAGGTGATGTTTGTGTTTTTAACAAAGAAAATATAAAAAATGTTTTTGTGTGTTGAAAATGTGTTTTCGCATGGATTTCTTAAACACAACAAAAATTATTTTCTTGCGTTTCTAGAATTTATAACATGTTTGTAAAACTCCAAAGGGTATTGGCCAATATTCCAAAAAATACAAAAATCTTATTTTGGGGGAATCCATCTATTATTCACCATTAATGTTTGGATAAAGAAATCCTAAAGGGATGAATATCCAAAATATTATTGGGAATAACATGTTATTATTCACTGTTAATATTTGGATAAAAAAACTCTATGTGGTAAATATCCAAAATAATTTTCTAGAAATAATAAGTCATCGCACATCCTTGAAAGAAGCCTTGATTATAATTGAGGACATTTCAATTTCTGACTCCATGGTTTACGAGTCATGAGAGTATGAAACACTAAGACAAAAATAAGCTTTTAAAGCGCCTTGAATTTCCTTATATTTCTAAATTTTTGTCCCTCCTTCTTGTGATTTACTCTTGAAATACTAAGGGAAAAATGAGCTTTTAAAGCACATGGAATCTCCTTAGATTTCTATCTTAATAAATTTAGTCTGGATCAAATACAGATTTTAAGAGATCTGCATTGGTTCTCCTTGGTACTTAGTAGACATATCTAAGGGTGTGATCCACATTGACCAAGAGTTATTTCTTTTTAAACTTTCAGCTCAAATACATTCATCATAGCAAAACATATCCTAGGAAAACACTAACACCATAACAATTATTGTAATAGTTCGACTGTACGACTCGATCAATGTTAAAAGATTCCAATGTATCCTCTTTATTTGAGGGTAAATAGTTTTTTTTCCAAAAATTCGATAGAGTTTCGTTTGCATTTAGGACATCTCAAGTTATCGACTACTATTAGTTTAATCAATCAACCCATCATCACAAAGTCCCTTAATTTCGGACCTTATATCAAACCTCATAATTCCACACAATATATATATATATATATATATATATATATATATATATATATATATATCCTACGAGTAAGTTTAATATGAACATAGTCCAACACATCATATCATAAAATTTAAAGGAAAAGAAATACTAACATGCAAAGAAAGTATTTACAATATAAGAAGTGTTCTTAAATATTTCAAAAGGGTTAATTACAAGATAACTAAAATACTATATGCTAAGCTGAACCTTTATAAATATATCATGGTTTGCACAAAAGTATACTACATAAACACGTTAATTCCCTTTTGTTTTAAGTTAAATATTTACATAAGCTTCACAAAGTAGAGTCTTAAACTAATGATCTTCCTGGATGTTTGATGGACCTGTTACATAAATAAACATACCATTAAGTTGATAAAGAATATATGTATGCTCATGTAATGAATACGAATGAAGTATTAATTTTCTATCGAATCCATGAGAATTCTAACAAAGAACTTATATTTTGCTTGTAAATCTTTTAAACCCAATTAACACTCATATGTATATTCTTAATTGAATAATCTTATTTACTTGCATAAACTGGGTGACCCTGCAAAGTTTAATCCTGATATTCATTTCTTGGCAATCCTATCACGGATGCCATTAGCTGTAGCTAATCATGTAAATCATTTTCCGGCAATGCTATCACGGATGCCATTAGCCGAAGCTAATCATGTAAATGCATTAGGCTTTATTTACATTGAACACGATATTTATTATAATTGCATTCACCACAAGGATTCTAAATTGTATAAGTGCAAATAGGAGGGAAAATCACGCACCTGCTTCGCCTGTCTCGTGACCTCCCCTAACAGAAAATCCAATCCTGGTTGCTCCTCCTAAATCACAAGTTTTTTTTTTTTGTTATGATTCCTTCAAGCCGATATTATAAAAAATTCATATTCATCCATTACTCATATGTTACTTTCTATGCATGTTCATTTCCTCATAATAACATACATACATATATCATGTATATTTTCAGAGTTAGTATCTTAATATACAAGTGTTCATATGACTCAATTCTTTTATATTCTTATTTATAGTATTCACGTGAAAGTCTACTGTTACTGTCTAACTTTGAACTGTTACTGTCCAATTTCCAATTGTTACTGTCTGACTTTGAAATGTTACTATTTGACTTTGAACTGTTATTGTTTGACTTTTCCAAATATTATTGTCTGACTTTGAATTGTTACTATCTGACTTTTCCAACTGTTACTGTCTGACTTTGAACTATTACTGTCTGACTTTGAACTGTTACTGTCCAATTTCCAACTGTTACTGTTTGAACACTCATCAGATTTTTAACTATATCTAAAGTTCTAAAACTCCATTTTAAGTGAGATTGATCTCGTTAGAAAGCTAAGACACGAGGTTACTAGTTCTCTGAGGGAGGAGAACCCAGTTTTGCCTCCAAGATAGTCAAAATTATTCATTTACTAATTAGTCCTACTGCCCTACATAATCAGTCACGACTCAGTCTCAGTTGCTAACCCATAACTAGAGTTCTACATCTCCAAATTGAGCAAGACCAGTTTTCTTGGTTAGCTAATTCCCTCATCCTCCTACCCAAAATCTCATCGAAAGTTAGGAGACAAGTCTATCCAGATTCGTCTTCCCCTCCCCTTCACACAATACTTTCATAAATTACATACCACACATATGAATTAACTTAATCTCAACAACAAGTATTTTTTCCCCAATTTATGTCTAAGAACCCTAACCTATGATTCAATATCAAGGCATCAATTCTTTATCAAATTTAAAAAATGAATTTTTTTTAAGATCATGTTTAGAATACCTTACCCGGTACAAATTAAGATTTTGATCTTCAACCAGTTAAAGATTTTCAACTCCCTCCTTTCTTTTCTTCTTGTTCAATTTCCCTCCTTTCTTTTCTTCTTATTCAATTTCTTGGTAATCCTTTGCTTTCAAGTGTTTATCCCATCTATAAGCTCTTAATCTTGGATGGGTTCTTGAAATTTTAGTGTTTCTCTCTTGATTTCTCAAGAATGGATATAAAACTCTTTATCTTCTCTCCTTATGGTTCCTACAGATTTTTTTTTTTGTGAGGAGAGAGTATTTATACTCTATATTTTCCCTTATTTGCATTTAGGCCCCCCTTTTCCTTTAAGTGTATTATTCTCTTCAATTAAATCCAACCCTCAACAATACTGGGTTTATTATAATGTCTCGAATTATTTCGCCCGGAAATTTATATTCAAAAATTTCTAAATTTCTGTTTTTTTTAACCATATGCATGAATTTCTTCATTTTTATTTATTTATTATTTTTCCTGGGGTTTACATTCTCCCCTCCTAATAGAAATTTCATCCTCGAAATTTAAGTGATGTACCTGAGTTTATAAACAAGTCGAGGAATTTTCATCTCATTTCTGATTCTCTCTCCCATGTTTCTTCCTCGATTTGTTAGCTTCGCCATAAGACTCTAATGATGGAAACTTTCTTATTATGAAGTTCTTCTTGCCCCAATCGAGTATCTTTATCGGTCTTACCTCAAGTGTTAAGTCTTCTTTTACCTCCATTAGCACTTGAGGTAACACTCTTGAAGGGTCTACATCGGCTTTTACAGCAAAGAAACATGGAATACATTGCGAACCTTGGCCAACTGTGAGGGCAAGTTTATTTCATAAGCTACAGGTCCGATACATTTTTGAATTTCGAATGGTCTAATGAACCTCAGAGCTAACTTCCCCTTCATGCCGAATCTCAGCATGTGCTTCCATGGAGCTACCTTCAGAAATACTTTATCTCCAGGACAAAATTCAAGTGGTCTTCTTCGAATATCTGCATACTTCTTTTGTCTATCCTGAGCCATCTTCATTCCATCCTTAATGATCCTCATTTTTTCAGTAGTGATTTGTATTAATTCTGCCCCATACAGCTTTATGTCCCCAACTTCTTCCCAACACAAGGGTGTCCTACACTTTCTACCATAAAGAGCTTCAAATAGGGCCATTCCAATTGTTGTCTGATAATTGTTGTTATACGTGAATTCTACTAGTGATAGGCGCTCCTCCTAGTTTCCACCAAATTCCAAAGCACATGCCCTAAGTAAATCTTCTAAGATCTGAATAACTCTCTTAGATTGGCCATCAGTCTTCAAATGAAAGGCAGTACTGATACTCAAATTTGTTCCCAAGGCACGTTGTATGCTCGGCCAGAGACGTGAAGTAAATCTTGGGTCTCGATATGAAACAATTGATATTGGGACTCCATGAAGCCTTACAACTTCCTTCACATAAATCTTAGCCAACATGTCAACTGGATCTGTCATCTTTACTGGCAGGAAAAGGGCAGACTTAGTTGGTCGATCCACAATGACCCAGATTGCATCATTTCCCCTCTTTTCTCTGGGTAGTCCCGACACAAAGTCCATTCTGATCATCTCCCACTTCCACTCAGGGATTGGTAATGGTTGTAACAGCCCTGCCAGTTTTTGGTGTTCTACTTTTATTTGTTGGCAAATACTACACTTTGCCACGTAACCAGCCACTTCTTTTCTCATATTTGGCCACCAGTAGTACTGCTTCATATCCTGGTACATCTTAGTACTACCTGGATGTACAGTAAACTTAGACTCGTGAGCTTCTCGTAGTAACTTTTGTTTAAGGGCTTTGTTGTTAGGCACATACATACGTCACCCCAACATCACTGTTCCATCATCACCCATTCGAAGAAGAGTTTCACCCCCCAATTCCAGTTTGATTCTCACTTTTGACACCTCATCATCATGTTGTTGTGCCTCTAATATTTGCTCTCAATATCCTGACTTCACCCTTAGTTGAGCCATTAAGGATCCTTCCAGACTCACACCTAATATTGCCCCTAATCTCTTTAGCTCAATCATGATTTCCTCATTCCAAGTCATTGGTCCACTCCTAATCACTTTCTCTTTATGGCTGAGAGCATCCACGACGACATTCGCTTTTCCTGGATGATAATCTATAATACAGTCGTAGTCTTTAATTAATTCTACCCATCTCCGTTGTCGCATATTCAACTCCTCCTGCGACATCAGTTATTTAAGGCTCTTATGATCCGTGAAAATTTGAACCCGGGATCCGTATAAGTAGTGCCTCCATACTCATAAAGCAAAAACTACTGCTACCAATTCTAAGTCGTGAACTGGATAATTGACTTCATGAGTCTTCAGTTGTCTCGATGCATAGGCAACTACTTTTCCATACTGCATTAGAACACAACCCAATCTTTTTCTTGAGGCATCACTATAGACTACAAGCCATCTATTCAGGATGGAAGGATTAGTACGGGGGCAGTAGTAAGCCTTCTCTTCAATTCTTAAAAGCTCTCATCGCACTCCTTTGACCCCTCCCATCTTATGTTCTTCCTGGTGAGTCATGTTAATAGAGTTGCTATCGTTGAAAACCCTTCGATAAATCTTCTATAATACCCTACCAATCCGAGAAAACTATGAATTTTAGTTACCGTAGTAGGCCTTTTCCATCTCAAAACTGCTTCCACCTTCTGAGGGTCCACAAAAATGCCTTTTGAAGACACTACATGCTCCAAAAAGGTAACTTCTTTTAACCAGAAGTCACATTTATCCAACTTGGCATACAACTGGCGGCTCCTTAGAGTTTGTAGTGTCTATCTCAGATGTTGTTCATGCTCCTCATAGGATTTGGAGTAAACCAAGATGTCATCGATGAATATGACAACAAACTTATCAAGGTATGGTTGGAATACTCGGTTCATTAAATCCATAAAAAGTACTTGATCATTAGTTAATCCAAAGGGTAGCACTAAGAAATCAATGTTTCCGTAGCGAGTTCTGAAGGCAGTTTTCGACACATCTTGCCCCTTGATTCGCATTTGGTAGTATCCTGATCTTAAATCAATCTTTGAGAATACTTTGGCACCCTTTAACTAATCGAACAAATCATCTATCCGCGGAAATGGATATCTGTTCTTTACTGTCACCTTATTCAACTGACGGTAATCTATGCAAAGCCTCAACGTTCCATCCTTCTTCTTCACAAATAATACAGGTGCCCCCCAAGGTGAGTTGCTTGGTCATATGAACCTTTTGTCTAAAAGCTCCTGCAATTGAATTTTCAACTCATCCAATTCTTTTGGGGCCATTCTATACGGTGGTTAGGCTATAGGAGACACCCCATGCAATATATCTATAGTGACTTCAACTTCTCTTTCTGGGGGTAGTCCTGGCAATTCTTCAAGAAATACATCTAGAAATTCCCTCACAATTGGAATGTCAGACAGTCCTATTTTACCCTTTTCCGAATTTATCACATAGGCAAGGTATGCTGTACAACCTTTCTTTAGTAGTTTTCTCGCAACCATATCCGAGATCATATTTGGAAAGTTGGAAGTTCTCTCCCCCTTAAAGACCATTGTTTCACCCTTAGCCCCTTGGAAGGTTACTATTTTTGTAAAGCAGTCTAGACGAGCCTTATTTTTGCCCAACCAATTCATACCTAGAATTATATCAAAATCACTTAATTCTAGGGGTACTAAATATGCTTTTAGTTCACACCCGTTAATGTTAATTCCCACCCCTTCAAATACAACATTTGTTTCCACAGTTTCACCCAAAGGTGTCCCAATAATAAATCTTTTTTCTATCTTTTTTGTTTCCTTACTCAATTTGGTTACACTTTTATTTGCTATAAAGGAGTGAGTGGCACTAGAATCAAACAAAACATGCATTTGATAGTCATTCATTTGCAGCATACCTGCCACCACATCTGATGCTACTCTAACATCCTCTTGGGTCATATGGAAAACCCTTCCTTGATCCCTTTTATTTTGCACTCTAGATTGTCCCTCATTTGAGTTAGCTCCTGACTGAGTCGACCTTCCCGGTCTGTTTACTGTGATAGACTGCTGATGACTCTGACTTTACTGCCTATGTCTCTAAGGCTATTTAGTGTTTAACTAGGGGCATTCCCTTTTAAAGTGACCCTTCTCACCATAGTGATGACATCCTCTTCCCAAGTACTGACAGGTTTTCCACTTATGACCTTCTCCTCGACATATATAGCATCGTCCAGGAGAAACTATACAACTCTCGGGGTGTCTTTGTTCACACTGAGCACATCAAGGATAGCCAATTTACTTCTGATCATTATGCCCCCTTGCAGCTATAGCCCTGGAGTGGGTCTGACCACTTCCCGACCTCCCATCGATATCCCATCGGAAGCTAGTTGACGTCCCCCCTTTCTTTTTGAATTGAAGGAACTGTTCGCCTTTACCTTTCTTTGAAAGTGGTGGCCTGCCTAAAAATTCCATATCCTTTCGTTTTCCTGCACCCTCATGACTCTGTTAGCCTTCTTCCATACAAGCCTCCAAGGCCTGTGCTTCTTCAATCAGTTCCCTTACTATTTTGAATTGCAAAGCAATTAACCCCTGCTTTAATTCTTGTCTGAAGCCATCCCTTAACTTTTCTATCATATGTTGTTTCGATGGTACAAAATGTGGTGCGAATAGTGAGAGGTCATTTAATCATCTCTCATACTCGAGTACTGACATTCCCTCCTGTATCAAAGCTAGGAATTCTTATTCCTTCATCTTCCGATGATATTTGGAATAATATTGATTCTCAAACTCTATCTTGAAGTCATCCCAAGATAGGGTTTCTGTAGCCCTCCTCAACTGAACTGTCTCCTACAAAATCATAGCACCGTCTGATAGTAATTGAGTAACACAATCTACCCGCAGATCATGTGGTATCTTAATTTGAATCATGGTTTTCTCTACCTTTCTAATCCACCTTACCGCCACTTCAGCATTCTGTTAACCTAAGTAGGGTTCACACCCCATTTCTCTCATACTTTTCACCAAATGAACTAGTTGTACCACGTCATTAGTAGTTGTAGCTGCTTCTGAAACGGTTGGTATGATGGGTGCAGGTGGGGGTGCTGGCATAGCAGTGGCAACATTAGCCACACCTTCCATTACTGCTTTGACTAGTTGGGCCAAGAGCATCGGATCAACATAAGAAATAGATGGCCCTGCAGGTGTAGTCTGAGGGGGCTCCTCTACTCGTTCCCGCGGGGCTGACATGGTCGGTCGAACATCCCCAATTTGCCTTGGTGCCTGTCTAATTTGAGGCCCCGATGATTCTTCATGCCCTGCTTGAGTCGATACTACTGGTGCATGTGAAGCAGTATCTTCCAAAGGGCTCTCTTCTTACCCCTCGAAAAAGTCTATATTTCTATTCCCCCTCCCTGCAAAGGATAGATCTGTTCTAATCCCTTGACAGGTACGTACCATCCTACAATAAATTAATGAACATCAACAACCTCTTTTGATTTCTTCCCAGAACCTATACCAGGGCTCTAATACCAATTGTAATAGTCTAACTGTACGACTCGATCAATGTTAAAAGATTCCAATGTATCCTTTTTATTTGAGAGTAAATATTTTTTTTTTTCAAAAATTTAGCAGAGTTTCGTTTGCATTTAGGACATCCCAAGTTATCGACTACTATCAGTTTACTCAATCAACCCATCATCACAAGGTCCCTTAATTCCGGACCTTATATCAAACCTCATAATTCCACACAATATATATATATATATCCTACGAGTAAGTTTAATATGAACATAGTCCAACACATCACATCATAAAATTTAAAGGAAAAGGAATACTAACATGCAAAGAAAGTATTTATAATATGAGAAGTGTTCTTAAATATTTCAAAAGGGTTAATTATAAGATAACTAAAATACTATATGCTAAGCTGAACCTTTATAAATACATCAAGGTTTGCAAAAAAGTATACTACATAAACATGTTAATTCCCTTTTGTTTTAAGTTAAATATATACATAAGCTTCACAAAGTAGAGTCCCAAACTAATATCTTCTTGGATGTTTGATGGACCTATTACATAAATAAACATACCATTATGTTGATAAAGAATATATGTATGCTCATGTAATGAATATGAATGAAGTATTAACTTTCTATTGAATCCATGAGAATTCTAACAAAGAACTTATATTTTGATAAAAAGTTATGTTTATTCAATGTGGGATAAAAAACTTTTTGATATAAATACTTCAACTTAAAAGGATAACATAGTATATTTTCAATGTGGGATTTGAAGCCCTTTGATAAATATACTCTATGTTCCCAAGAAAAAAGTTATTTTTTTAATGTGAGATTTGAAGCCCTTTTGTATATATACTCTATGTTCAAAGGAAAAAAGTTATGTTCTATGTTCACAAGAAAAAAGTTATGTTCTTTCAATGTGGGATTTGAAACCTTTTAGTATATATACTCTATGTTTCCATGAAAAAAAGCATTTTTTTAATGTGGGATTTGAAGCCATTTCGTATATATACTCTATGTACACAAGAAAAAAATTATGTTTTTTCAATGTGGGTTAAAAAAAAACGTTTTGATTTAAATACTTCAACTTAAAAGGATAACATAGTATTTTTTTTCAATGTGGGATTTGAAGCCCTTTAATATATATACTTTATGTTCCAAAAAAAAGTTATTTTTTCAATGTGTGATTTGAAACTCTTTCGTATATGTATTCTATGTTCACAAGAAAAAAGTTATGTTTTTTCAATGTGCTATATATACTTTATGTTCACAAGAAACAAGTTATGTTTTTTCAATGTGTGTGTGATAAAAAACTTTTTGGTATAAATACTTAACTTAAAATGATAACGTAATATCTTTTCAGTGTGGGATTTGAAGCTTTTTAATATATATACTATATGTTCATAAGAAAGAACTTATGTTTTTTCAATGTGGGATAAAAACTTTTTTGGTTTAAATACTTTAACTTAAAAGGATAACATAGTATCTTTTCAATGTGGGATTAAAAACTTTTAAAATATTCTTTTAAACTTCATTATTTACAACATGTATAACCTATATTCATATGGATTTTTTCTTAATTTTTTCATATTAAATATTAAAATTTTAAATATATTTTTTTAATTTTCCAGGTTGACCCATGAAATTCAGGACCCGACCTTTGGCCAGGTCAATCTAAGAAATGTTTCTTCATTGGCTATGGAGATGAAGAATTTGGGTTTCAGTTCTAGGATGATCAGAATAGAAAGATCATCAGAAGCAGGAATGTGATCTTCAATGAGAAAGTTTTGTACAAAGACAAATCAAGTGTAGAAATAGATATGGCTGATTCAGATACAAGTCCACAAAAATCTGAATTCATAAGATTAGAAGGCTTCCTGATGTTACCGAGCAGAACAAAAATCAAGAGCCTTTACAAGAAGATTCAAGCACATCTGTACCCAATACTACACAGGAAGATACAGAGCCATATGAACCTATTGTTTATGTTCGCAGGTCTTCAAAGAATGTAAAACCCCCCACAACAGTTCACACTTTTCTCGAATTATATTTTGCTGACAGATGGTGGTGAACCACAAACTTATGAAGAATTAGTATAAGATGAAAACTCAAGACAGTGGGGGTTAGCCATGAAGGATGAGATGAATTCTTTGTTGAAGAACAAGACTTGGGAGCTAACGACACTACCTAAAGGAAAGAAGGCTTTGCAAAACAAGTGGGTTTATAGAGTTAAGATTGAGCATGACGGAAGCAAGCGGTTCAAGGAAAGACTTGTTGTAAAAGGGTTTCAACAAAAGAAAGGGATTGTCTACTCTGAGATATTTCTCCAGTCGTGAAACTCACAACAATCAAAGTTGGTCTGAGAATAGTAGCTCCAGAAAATTTACATCTTGAACAATTAGATGTAAAATAGCATTTCTTCATGGTGACTTGGGGAAAGACATTTATATGCAACAACCAGAGGGGTTTGTAATACAAGGAAAGGAGAACCAAATCTGCAAGCTAAAGAAAAGCCTATACGGTTTGAAGCAAGCTCCAAGACAATGGTACAAGAAGTTTGACAACTTCATGTGTAGTTCGGGGTACACAAGATGCCAAGCTGATCATTGTTGCTATGTCAAATATTTTGACAACTCCTACATCATTCTACTATTATATGTGGATGATATGTTGATCGCAGGATCCAACATTGAGGAGATTGACAAGTTGAAACAACAGTTGTCAAAACAGTTTGAAATGAAGGATTTGGGAGCTGCTAAACAAATACATGGCATAAGAATCATCAGAGATAAAGACAAAGGCATACTAAAGATTTCACAAACAGAGTATGTCAAGAAGGTTCTCAGCAGGTTTAATATGGATAATGCTAAACCAGTAAGTACACCTTTGGGAATCATTTCAAGCTCAACAAAGATCAGTCACCAAAAATTAAGCTAGAATGTGGATACATGGATACATGGATAAGATTCCATATGCCTCAGCTATCGGTTCTTTGATGTATGCTGTCGCACGTGTGCGGCGTCGCGACGAAAAATATCCACCCTCATATTTTATCTTATCTATCAAGTATCTAGCAAATACAGTGAGACAAAGAATTCTTGTCTTTTATCTGTGGAAAAATAGAATGGGAGTTGCCACCTAGTATTTTGGTCACTGAGAACCCTAACTGATCTCAGAGCTTGGGTACGGGGACTGGTTGCGTATAGGGAAGGTATTGGCACCCCAAATACGCCCTATCTAAGGTAGGCTGCATTGTTTTATTGTATGATAAAATCTAAGGTCTTGTCGTGTTTTCTAGTTGTTGGTCCGTTTATGATTTAAGAAAAGTTTTCCTCAGTTAGGAGATCCTTATCTTATTAGGTAAAACCTAACTGTTCTAACGTCAACAAAGAATTTAATATCCGGCATACGTCTTACGTATAAGCTCGTAACCCTAGATATTAAAAGAAAACAAAATAATTTTTTTGAAATATTTGAAATATTGGCCTAGTTCTCATGGCTTTAATAAACTGGTTATTAAAGCCAAAATGCATGCCAATACCTTTTTTTAAAATTTTTGTTGTATGAAAATATGATTTTTTTTCTTTGGGATAGTTGGCAGTACATATGAAAACGAAACATTTAATTTTTTTATTTTATTGTTTGTTATTATGTTTTGACGAAAACTGGGTATTTTAATACTAGATTTGTATATTTACAGTATAAAAATACAAACCAATACTGATCAAAATGCAGTAAAATATTTGCGGAAAATCAAAATGCAGTAATTAAATTACCTTCGCACTGTTCATCCTCCTTCTTGCTGATGGCAAGAACAGAACGTTGCAACTGGAGTTGTTGATTTCTGGTATTGGCTTCCTTACGTTTTCTTTTTGTTTTTCTTACATACGAACATGCATCATTTATATTTCAGGGACTGAGAAAGGAAGTGCACATACCTGGTTCTGGAGAGGTGAAGATGATGGTGGTGCTGTGTTCTCTACTTCGACGTGTGGACTCTCCTTCTCTCTTCCTTTTGCTCTTCTGTTTTTTTAGTTTCTTATGCTCCTCCTCCCTCTATTTTTTTTCTTTCCTCTCTCGTTGCTTCTCCCTCTCTATTTTCTCTGCTCCCCTCTGTCTCGTCTCTACTCTCTCCCTTCCTTTCCAAAACATTGCCCGACACTCTCTCCTTCTCTCCCTTCTTTAATCCTCCACTATTCTCTCGTTTTCTCCTCTGTCTGTCCTTGTCTTTTTTTTTGTCCTCTGTCTGTCTCTCCTCTGGCTTTTATAGCTAGAGGATGCATGCTTTTATTGCAGAAAGATGGTAATGGCCGGCGTGTATCATGGTGGCGGGGATAACAGCCATGAGACGTGCTCCTTGATTGCGGCTCCACTGCTTACGCCTGCATTGCCTTTACTACAGAAACCGTCACGGATGAAGAAGGTGATGAACAACTGTCAAGGAAATGACGCCATTTTCTAATTCAAAATGAATATTTCTGATTTGGTCCTTGGATGTTTTTACAATTTTGTAATCAAGCCCCCTCATAAATTGTAGTTGGATCACTTGATTTTTGCGCCATTTACAAGATAGTCTTTGGTTTTTGATTCATGCGATTTGACCATCAATTGATCAATAAACTTCTAATTTCTTCAATTTAGCCCCTGACTTGGTTAATTTCAACCCCTCTATTTACGCGGCTTTTTCGGTTTGGTCCTTAGTTTCGGATTGTTTCAATGAAGTCCCTAATTGGCCATCAAACCTCAATAATTATGCAATTAAGTCCCTGATTTGACCAAATCAACTCTTCAAATTTATAATTGGATCCTAGAACTTTAATTTCTTACAATAAAAGCTCAAATTGACTTAACAATCAATTTTCTTGCAATCAAACCCTCCATAAATTCAATTAAACCTTATATATAATTTACTTGAGTCCGTAAAGATCTGATTTTGAATATGTTTTCTCAAAATTGAATTTTCTTTGTCAACAATGCTCTCATCAGTCAATGATATACTGTCAAATTTCAATTCTTGTATTTTTGAACCTTCTCAACCAATTTCTAGCCATTTTATGGGCATTCATTATCTTTTTCTCGCTCCAATTATTTTTTTGGATTTCTTCCGAATATATATTTTTGTATTTTTTCATTTTTATGTTGGAACCCAAAAATGATTAACAATAGATGCCACCTCTTTACAATACTTACGGAGTAAAGACTTTGCGTATTAAGTTTTGTAAAGATAAACAAACCTAAACTTCCAATCTGGATTTTCTCAAAACTCGACTGATCTGAAATTCTGTCTTTACCACCATCTCCCTTCAACCAGGAACTAATGATGCAAACTTGATTATCTTGAGAACCTGATCTTGGTGCCCCTCTAAATTCTATCTCTCTTTTTTTAAATATCTCTTGTGGCGACTTCCTTTTAACCAAAGCTACAAACCTTTTATGTGGTTGGGCTAACCTGAGATCCCCTCCGGGATCTCCTTTAACCAGAACAAAAAATTTGTGTGGTTAGGCTAACCTGAGATCCCATCCAGTGATCCCCTTTAACCAGGATCAAAATCTATGTGGTTGGGCTAACCTGAGATCCCGTCTGGCAATCCCGTTTAACCAGAACCAATATCCTGTGTGTGGTTGGGCTAACCTGAGATCCCATGTGGCGATCCCTTTTAACCAGAACCAAAATCTATGTGGTTGGGCTAACTTGTGATCCCATCCAGCAAGGCCTAACTTGAGATCCCATCCGGCGATCCCCTTTAACCAGAACCAAAATCTGCATGGTTAGGCTAACTAGAGATCTCATTTGGCGATCCCTTTTAACTAGAACCAAAATTTATGTGTTCTTCTTGATGGCAGGGTTTGAACTTTCTTCTTTTGTTTTAAGAATTTCCTAATGGTAAGGTTCTTCTTATTTTTCTTCTTGATGATAAGGTTTGATCAAACTTTTCACTTGATGTTTTCTTTCTTTTTTATTTTTGTGATTTTGTAGGATTGACATCTGTCCTTCCTAATTGCAAGGTTGACATCTGTCCTTCCTAATGACTGAAATTAACTGGATTTTTCTCGATGACAAGGTTGGAAAACTTGGTGCTTCCCGATTGCAGGGTTGACCTGAACACTCCTCAAGATGACAAGGTTGATCTTCTCATTTCTTTGAGTTTTTCCTAATAGTAGGGTTCATCTTATCTTCTTCCCGTTCCAGGGTCATAACCATGATTCTCTGTTATTATCAGCTGAATGATTCATTTTTTTTTCAATCTTTTAGAGTTCTTCGAGGATTTTCTTGTAAAAAATATATGTGCAATGCTTTGAGGTTAGATGACATGGATGCATCCTTACTTGATTATAAATATGGGTCCCCCCTTTTTGATGTTCCATCGTCATAGGGTGCCTTTGTTTGCTATCCAAAGCCTTCTTCGTTATTTCAATGTACTGGCCCATTCATGTGCTAGCCATCCACTCAACTGTAAATGCAGTGCCTATCCTAAGCTGTCTTTGATGATCACTGTTTTCGCTGTTGATCAAGCATGACCGTGCCCCCAAGGGTGGTGTTGTTTGATAAGTCATGTGCATCCTACCAGCACTCATCAAGAGGTTTTCTAGTGTCATCCTTATCTTAGATTGCTAATTAGCCGTTGACTTGCCTCCAATATGATCTGAATGTGCTCGTTCATCTGATTATCTTTCTTTGAACACCATTGTCCGCAGTTTCACTTATTCATCATTTAATCATTTTTTTATTGCCCCCTAGCTGATCTAAATACTGCTTGTTTTTCCTTCTTAGGGTCCACTGCATTGCACCCGGTTGCTCAATTTTGCAAGAAGTGTCAAGAAGTATTGATGTCATTTCTATCAAGGATTTTGCAAACTCGATTGATGCTCTTCTTGTTTGACAATCTTTCTTGTTCGGGAATCAACTTTCATATTTCAAAGATAATGTCTATTCAAAGTCTAATTGTTGAAATGAAATTAGAGATGTCTTTTTTTCAAAAAAAATCAAGCTTCTTCGATCAAAGATCCAACACATGTTATTCAATGTAATCCTTTGATTGTCTTGTATTTAAAAAAAACAGAAATTGACCCGTTGCAAGAATAAAATGGCCTTTCCCATTGTTTTTTATGTAAGTTTTAATCTTTGATCTTGGGTATATCATTTGATGGTCTGTGATGTGGTGACCTTCTATGAAATTCAAGAAACAAGATGCTCAAGTCAAAACTTGAGTTTTTATCGAGAAAGACTGTTTCTTCTTCTTTTTGTTGTTTTTTTTAACACCTATTTTATCAACATGCATAATAACCAGTAGCTTAGTTCATGAAGTCATAACTCTTATGGAAAAGCTCTTCAAGTTTTGAGAGCGCCATTTATCGGTTCCAAACAAGGGCTTTTAAATCACGTAATGTAGGCTATGGTTCATGGCTATAAAAGAAGAGGAATTTTACAGACTTAAAAGGTGTTTAAGGGTTCCAAAGACCTCGCATCAACATTAACTATTCATCAAATTACATATAACCATGTTAACCTTAAAGATCAGAATTTCTTAACATAGGCCATAATGCATATCTAACTTTCCTTGATGAATAACCAATCTTAATCATCTGATAACATTAAAGGCTTCATCATGGATACCAAAAGTGTTGTTTGTAGCTCAATATATTTTTTTATATGGCTTTCACATAGCCTTCCTCAAAGTTTTCTAACATGCCCCCAGTCCATGTCTTCTTTCTTTTAGTTCTCTCTCAAACGTTGGACTTTTGTTCTAAGCCTTCCCCTTATCAATTGACTCTAACATTGTCCTCATCTTTGCTAACATAATTCTATTATTTGCCTCTAGTGTTGGGTGTGATCCTGGTCTTTCTTTTTAAAAGAAATATTCTATCAGACTCAAAATGGGTTTGCAAAGGATAAATATCTTTAGAAAGTGAGGGGATATCAAAGATGGCCTTTTCTCATTTCAAGCAAGGTTGGTGTGAACCGATAAATTTTGACCTCGTCCAGTGTAATGATTTAGACTTGCAAGAACCTTGATTCGCAAGTCCATAAATACTGAATCCATTACATGTCATTATACATACTACTAAAACTTAGCTACCTGGTGGGTGATTCAGTTTCATGTGTGAGCTCAAAATTTGTTAAAATGATATGGGATCACATAGTTTCATGTGTGATCCCATATCATTTTAACAAGCATCGAGTCATTTCTGCAACAAAATACTTTAAATCTTTCAGGATTGATTAGCCTTAATTGCATGTTGGAGTTCGATCAAAATATTTTGCCAAATAAACTTTGAAAGAAACATCTCGTTATTTTGAAACAACAAAGAGACAAATAAAAAGACATGTTTCGTAAAAAAGATGAGATGTGATCCCGATACAATTGACAATTCATCGTCATTCTTAGATTAGCTTTTCTGGCAATATCTATGTTTTGCCAAGCATTTTTAATCACTTGTCATTCTAAAGATGTTCGGGGGATAATATAGCCAATGACATCACCTTTCACACACTGAACTTGCCTCTTGTTCATCCACCTTCAGAGTCATCTCTCATTATTGTTCTAGAATTCATGGCAGAACCTTCAATCTTTCCCCTCTTCATGGCTTGTTCAATTCTTTCAGCAATCCTCACAACTTCATGGAAATGTTGAGCTGAGCTTCCTATTAAATGCTCATAATAAGGGGATTGAAAGGTGTTGGCAAACAACATCACCATTTCTATATCTATCAGTGAAGGTTGAACATACGTTGCCTTATCTCACCATATTTGCGCGTATGCCCTCACAGACTCTTGGTTTTCCTTCTCCATAGCCATTAGGATGGTTCTGTCAGGAGCAATTTGTAGATTAAATTTATACTGCTTCAAGAAGGCATCTACCAGCTCAGAGCAGATCCAGTGAGATTATCTTGGAAAAAGTATATCAGCATCCTATCATCATAAATCACCTCGACCATTTTATTGCAGTAAGATCGAAGGTGAGTGTTTGGACATTCCAATCTAGTGTATTTGATGAACTGTAGTATCCTAAAGTTCTTTGGTATTATGATGTTTTGTACCAAACACACTTCAGCTGCTCGTATGGGATCAAGCCAATCATTACCCTCAACTACTCTTAATCTTTCTTCCAAAGCAGACAAATTGTCGTAGTTCACAAAATCAGTGGATCTATTGCCAGGGGGTCCATTTGCTGTTAAATCCACGGTGATGGGAGCTTGACTTGACAGGATAGGGGCGATAGGCACAAAATGTTGTTCTGCTGTTGAATCTGCCCCCAAGTTTTGAGATGTCCCTAGGACATGGATTGATGGTGTTTTCATAGGAGGTTGTGCAAAAATCCCCTTTCCATTTTTGGAGCTCAGCACTTGTTCAAGCAGATCTGTAAGTCTAGCTTCTTCACCTTTGATGCTTTCAATTTCATTTTGATAATGGGCCTCCAGTTGAGCTCTTTCTTCATTTTCCATCTTCCAGGTGTAGCAAATCTTGGGTGGGGGACCTATGTTTCAACCTGGCAACATGTATGATAAATGTATGAGTATGTTCTTATATGATGAGTTCGCCTTTCTAGGGTTGACACATGGTCGTAACCCTTGCATTTTGATTTTTGCTCCACAACAGAAATTTCCTGAGTAATGACCATTATGTCAACCACAAGTCTTGAGTTCAAGATGCTTCAAGAAGGGTTTACTTTGATGCAAAACAAAAGGTAAAACACACAACCTAAGGACATGTTCTATTCATTAAGTGAGACAAAGGGTAGGTTAACTATCTAGTCTCAAAAGGGTCTCATATCTGCCTAGTGACGATCTTCGTAAAGACAATGTAGGGGCATTGCAAGGAACAATTAAGGCATATATGCCTACCATTACCAAGCAAGCACTCAGATATGAGTTGGGTGTTTCACGTATCTGAACCCTGATGAATAGTCATAGGGCAGATCGCTAATTCCCACCTAACTTAGAAGCTTGTGTGTGCTTTCCAAAAAATTAAAGTATATGATGCATGAGGCAGTTTTATACAATGCATGAACATATATGTACAGAAATTTAAGCATGTAAGAAAATAAACAAAATAAGTTTATTAACAGAAAACACACAAATCAAACAAAACACAATTATCAGACAAAAACAAAGCTTAGTCCACAAGATCCCAGTGGAGTCGCCATTCTGTCGCATGTGTGCGGCGTCGCGGTGAAAACATCCACCCTTAAAATGTAGTATTTAATCTGAAAATATGGGGAGACAAAGAATTCTTGTCTTTTATTAGTGGAAAAATGGAATGAGAGTGGTCACCTAGTATTTTGGTCACCAGGAACCCTAACTGGTCTCAGAGATTGGGTACGGAGACTGGTTGTGTAAAGGGAAGATATTAGCACCCCAAATACGCCCTGCCTAAGGTAAGCTGCATTGTTTTATTGTCTGATAAAATCTAAGGTCCTGTCGTGTTTTCTAGTTGTTGGTTCGTCTATGATTTAAGAAAAGTCCTCCTCGGTAAGGAGGTCCTTGTCTTATCGGGTAAAACCTGATCGTTCTAACGCTAATAAAAGAATTTAATATCCGGAATACGTCTTATGTATAAGGTCGTAACCCTAGATATTAAAATAAAACAAAATAATTTTTTTGGAATTTTTGAAATATTGGCCAGTTCTTGTGACTTTAATAAACCGGTTATTAAAGCCAAAATGCATGCTAAAACTTTTTTTGTTTTATCAGGATGCAATATGAATTTTTTTTTAGAGAGACTTGGCCGTATGCATGAAAACACAATATTTTTTATAATTTTTTTTTAATGTCTTGATGAAAACCGGGTATTTTAATACCAGATTTGTATCTTTACAGTATAAAAATACAAATCGATATTGATAAAAATGCGGTAAAACTTTACAAAAAAATCACAAATTTTTTTGAAATACTTTTTGAAGAATTTTTTTGTTTTTTTTGGTTGGGCCCACCGGACCCATGTGGCTGGGCTGGACCCAGCAAGCCTGGTAAGGTCACTGGCCCAAGCCAGTGACCCGATTGGCTTTTAAATGCAAGCATGTGTGAACAATTCACGCACGCCTGCTACAGCCACAAAGTAATTAAATTGCACCTACATAGTGTTTGTGCAATTATAAAAGGAAGGAAAAGGAATGAAATGCTTACCTGGTTCACAGCCGCTGCTGGGAGAAATCCCTCCTAAGCTTGTCGCTGGGATTCTGGGAAGAAGTTATGATGCCACTCCCTGTCTTGCTTTGTCTGGTTCCTGGTTCTGAAGAAGGGGAAGTTGATGGTGATGCCGTCCTCGCCTATTGACTTCTTCTCTCCTCCTCTGTTCTCCACGTTTTCTTTCTGCCCCTGCTCTCCCTTACTCTTCTTCTTTCTGCTCTCTTGTTCTCCTCGCTGTCTCCTTTTTTTTTGTCTTTTCTCCCTTCCTCTTCCCTTCCCCCCCCTCTGCATTGGCTTCATATGGTGTTGCTGCTCTTGTTGGTTCATGTGGCAGCTTCGCCGTTGCAGACGAAGAAGACAGTGTGGAAGGGCTGTTCCACCAACACTGCCTCCTCTCCTCCTATTGTTTCCTCTATTTTTTTCTTTGCTGTCCCATTCCTCCTCCTCCTTTTCTTTCTCCTCACTGTCACCTCTCCTCTCTCATTTCTCCCACCCTCCAGTTCGGTTCCTCCTCTGGCTTTTATAGCCAGAGGACGCAAGCGTTTTGTGGTAACGGCCGGCGTGCATCACAGTGGCAAGGGATGTCAGCCGCCAAATGTGCTCCTTGATTGAAGCTGGTAACGCCTACATTGCCTTTATTGCAGAAATCATTGCAGATGAAGAAGGTGATGAACAAATGAAACGACATCGTTTTCTAATTTAAAATGAATATTTCTGATTTGGTCCTTGGATGTTTTAACAATTTTACTCGGGCTATCCTTAATGAATTGTATTTTATCTTCACGATTTATAGATGCCATTCCTAAAGAACGACATTGTGCATTACAAGTCCATCTGGCACATCGATGACAGACTTTCAGTCGTTTTGCACGATCTTTCTTTGCAAAATTGCTTTTACCTATCCTAGGCATGTATGAAATGAAAGAATTCGAGGACTCACCTGATAATCGGACCTTTGCTTCAATTAGCCAGCGAATATATTCAAGAATTCCATGATTCATTAACAACCTCAATCTTGCACACCAGCACGGTAAAGTTTTGCAATCGCATTTGGAGGCAAAGCAGGAAAATAGTTTTTCAATTTTTGAAGAGTGGTGTCCATTTTCAAATTAGAATTAGAGAAGAGATTCAAAGAAGGGAGAAAGAGCAAAGAATTGCACAAATATATACAGATATCAGTTATTATGGGAAACTGAAAGAACCGACTTAAGTCACGGAGAACCGTTATCCGCCATTTGACCGGGGTGAGAGAGACTAGCAAAACAAAAGTTACACCAAAATGAAACACAAAATAATGTGAGAAAAAGAATCAATCTTTATATACAGGATCACTCAATTCAATAGAGTCATTTTCAACTGAAACATTATCAAAGTAAACTTTCAAACTATGTCCATTTACCTTGAAATCATTGTCATTCTTTGGATTCTCGATATCACAGGCCCCATATGGATACACACGCTCCATCTTGATCTTAGTTTTCCAGGAAATAAATGGAGTCGAGAATTATAAAGCAAGACTTTTTGACCAACATTGAATGTTTTTCTCAGTATTTTCTTGTCATGAAACTCTTTGATTCTTGCTTT